>OBEQ010780134.1_pt1 | contig 42065 bp, 45 predicted proteins | sample 1670901 | NCBI WGS metagenome assembly OBEQ01 (sample SAMEA104232315, study PRJEB22302) | groundwater metagenome | biome: forest; feature: aquifer; material: groundwater | place: USA | collected 2011-08-07 | depth 5.4 m
CATCTTTTTTCACCCCACACATGCCACATCGAGGGCATTTACGGTCGTTTTTTTAAATTCATTTTAAATATTAGCCAAACTAGCTCTTAATAGAGCCATAATACATTAAATCTGGCACCTAGAAATCACCTTTAGCCCAAATTTGACTTGTTCCTCTTAGGGAGAGTACGGCATGTTGTCCACACAGCATCTCGATGACAAGTACAACAACGCACGTAACAACGCAAAAACTTCTGCGAACGGTCTTAAGTTCATGCTGAACGTAGCCGGGAACGAATCCTGGCGAAACAACGTTCTCCTGCTTTGCGAGATCGCGATCCTCGAAATGATCGCTGACGGCAAAGATATCCCTGACCCAAGTAACATAATGTTCGGCTATGAAATCCGTCATTTTCTCCCAACCGCTTTGAAGCCGCTCATATCGATATGTGAGTATGACGAAATCCTTCTTGCCATCTTCCGTGAGGCGTACACACTCATCACCCATGCCTATCCGCAGCTGCAGCAGCTTGAGCTTGAAAAGACAACTGTTCTGTTCTAACACCCCCTTTCGCCCCACACTCACCAGAGTGTGGGGCGAACTTCGTTATACCACATTTTTTATAGCACGAGCGGGTCAGACAAAAAGTCTGACCCGCATTTCATTACAGCAGCTATTCTAGTTCTTCTAACTGTTCTCGAAAGCTCACATCCGCACGACGTTCAGCGAGCGTAAGCCGCTCTTTTTCTGAAATATACCCTCGACGCTTTATCACAAACACCCATGAACCAGTTTCGTTTGTTCGGTACTCATACTTCGTATAGTATCGGAACCGACGCGGATTTCCACACGCCCGACATGAACAGTGCTTCGGCTGCTCTTTAAGATACGCAATGAATTTTGGGTTATCGCCAAAGTACTTCTTGCCTCCACCTGCGCGAAAGCGACGGCGCTGATTCGTATGTGCATGATAACGTCGCAAAGCTCGCCTCGAGAAAGTCTCTTCACCCACAGGGTCGTTCTCCTTGTGATATACTTCACCGCTATCTGAAAAACTAGTATATCGCCAGCACTATCAAACCGCAAGAAAAATAGACAACAAAGCAGTTCGCCAACTGGCGAAGCACTATTCACCAGACTCAACCTTTTCCACTACGCTTCCATGCGAAACTGTTACGCTCAAGGTATACTGAAAGCATAATGGCATTTTTCTCTTTTTCGTCATCTCAAAAAGAAGAAGTATCTATTCTGCTCGACGTTGGCAGCGGCAGTGTCGGCGCAGCTATTGTCGCATTCAAAAAAAAAGAACGCCCGGAAGTCCTCTATGCTACACGCGAAGACATAGCACACTATGAACATCCCGGGTTTAAGCGTTTTTTCCGCGCAATGTTGAACGCACTTGAGACAGCCACGGTGCGTCTCCACCACGAAGCATTTGAGAAAAACGGTGTACCGAATATCCGTGCCCGCGATATTGAACATATTCATTGCGTACTTGCTTCACCTTGGTACACAGCAATAACAAAGATCTTGTGCTACGAAAAAAAAGCTCCTTTTACCGTTACCGAAGCAATCGTACATGAATTAGTCGAGCAAAGTGTGCTTCAACAAAATGCAGCAGCCGAAACCAGCCAAACAAAAGAAGTCGCTGGCACTAAAATAATCGAACAGAAAATAGTTCAGATCCTCTTGAACGGCTACGAGACAAGTAAACCATATGGCCAAAACGCTTCCCGCATTGAAGTCGCACTCTTTACATCGTCTGTAGCACAAGAAATCGGCAGCAGGGTTCAAAGTGTTGTCCGTAAAACATGGATGAACAGAAAGATCTCGTTCCACTCTTTCGCACTCGCGTCATTCATGGTGACGCGCGATCTCTTTCCCAAAGACGATAATTTTATGCTCATCGATATCACTGGTGAAGTAACTGATATCTTTTTCTCGCAAAACGGCGTCTTAATCGAAACATGCTCAACTCCGTATGGAAAAAACTCTGTTTTACGCGATATGGCAAGGAATATGCAAACAACGCCGGGCGAAGCCCTTTCTTTGCTTCGGCAATACACAGAAAATAATATTACGAAAGAGGCATCGGACAAAATTGCTGCTGCGCTCTTTGCCACAAAAACAAAGTGGATTTCCTACTTCGAAACCGTACTTTCATACGTTACTGAAACAGAAACTATTCCCCATACTGTATACCTCATGGCAGATCCAGACGTTGGTCCAACTTTTTCAAAATGGCTTGTTAAAGATGACGCAGGGCAAAGAAACTCAGGGGAACAGCACTATCAGGTCACCTATCTGACCGAGAAAATGCTGAATGACAGGGTCAGTTTTAAAACAGCAAAAGAACGAGATTTTTTTCTTGGCATCGAATCAGCATTTATTAACGTTATTTTTTCGTTACTAAACTAGTAGTCCTGAAATCAACAGGACTACTATTGGCACGTGTTTGTTTGCATGGTATTATAATTTGTAAGAAATAACTCAAGAACCGTTCTATGCTAAAACCTATTATCCAGGATGTAGTTCCTCCTCGGCGCTCAATACGGCAGATTGTTGTGCCTGGTAGTCAGGCAGGGCGAGATACGGGCAATAATATACCGCCCCTTATGCCTCCTCGAGGGACATCGAGCATTCCTCGTCGTCCGAGTTATCCGCCACCATCATCTCCGCCATCATCGCGGGGCTATTCGCAGCGCGGAATGTGGATCATTGCGGGTGCCGCTATTGTTTTCCTGTACTTAACATTTGCTGTATTTTTTGCAGGAGCGACCATTACCATCACTCCACGTGAGCAGAAAACCACCATCAACGGGCAATTCGTTGCAAAACAAAATCCGCTCCCTTTGGAGTTACCTTTTGAGACCATGTCGGTCTCCGCAGAAAACACCACAGCAGTGCCTGCCACAGGAGAAAAATTTGTTGAACAAAAAGCTTCGGGAGTAATTACAATATTCAATGATTACAACGATCAGCCGTTTCGGCTCGTAAAAAACACGCGTTTTGAATCACCAGCTGGGCTTATATACCGAATTGCAAATACAGTTACCGTACCACCGCGAGAGAAAAAAGACGGCGTATCAAAAGCAGGAAGCATTGATGCTGAAGTCTATTCTGATACGGCCGGAGCAGAATTTAACGCTGACTCTGCTCTCTTCACAATTCCAGGTCTTAAAGATACCCCGCAATTTAGCGGTTTTTACGCAAAGACAAAATCACCAATCACAGGAGGTTTCGAAGGCATGATGAAAGTACTTGATGTAACAAAAGAAACCGAGGCAAGAACGACCCTCCGGACACAATTAACTGAACAGATCAAAAAACAAGCGCAGAATGAAATTCCAGAAGGCTTTGTTCTCTTTGATAGCGCAGCTTCAATAGAGTCAACTTCGCTCCCCAACACTCCTGCTGAAACCAACTCGATGGTCAACATTGGTGAAAAAATAACCTTACATGGCATTATTTTCAACGAGGCTGCACTTGCAGAGTACATCGCACGTAATACGATTCCGAACTTCGACAATGCAAAAGTACACATTCCGAACCTTAAAACTCTTGCGGTAACCATTACTGTTGATGATCCGAAAGCAAAGCCCTGGGAAGTTGATCTTATTCGCGTCTTGATCACGGGCAACCCGTCGATCGTATGGGATTTTGAAAAGGCAGCTCTTTTGGCAGATCTTGTCGGGAAACCAAAAAAAGAAGTTAACGCTGTTCTCGGCAAACACCCGGGTATAGCTAAAGCAGAAGTTACCGTACGTCCATTTTGGAAAAATTCTTTCCCAAAGAAACTTTCAAAAATCAAGGTTATTATTACAGACGATCAGCAAAAAGCGCCTAACATAAAGCCTGGAACAGGAAATCGATGAGAGATACTACATTACAGAAGTTACTATAGAAACCGTCCGAGATGGCCGTGGGGTTGACCCTCTCCGACCTTTTTGGTAGCATGGTTCAGCAATCAAATAACAGTGCAGGCATCAGATTACAACAATAAGAAGGAAGGGGATAACAGCATTATAGGAACTGTTGTGGAAGCGTTGCCCAACACGTTGTTTCGTATTGAGACAGAGAACGGCACAGCAATGATAGCGTACCTTTCCGGCAAAATGAGATTGCATCGTATCAGGGTCCTCGTAGGAGATAAGGTTAAGATCGAGCTTGATCCATATGGTGGCAAAGGCCGCATCAATAAGCGCCTCTAGTTTTGCATTCACGAAAATATTAGGTAGTCTAAAAAAAGTAAGAACCAATGAGAGTCAGGGCATCAGTACGAAAAAGATGTGCGAAGTGTAAATCAGTACGCAGACGCGGGCGTGTTCGTATTATATGCTCCAATCCTCGGCACAAACAGCGCCAGGGATAAAGCTCGGAGATTCGTTTTAAATACACTAAATATCATCATGCGCCTACTAGGAATCACTATTCCAGATCACAAACACATAGAGATCGCTCTCACAACGCTCCACGGCGTTGGCCGTTCCTCTGCAAAGCGAATTCTTCTTGATGCAAAAATCGATCCAAACAAAAAAACAAGTGAGATTTCTACGCAAGAGGAAGCCACAATCCGCAAAGCGCTTGATTCCATGAAACTTGAGGGCGATCTCAAACGTGAGGTTGCATCGAATGTCAAACGCCTGAAAGACATCAAAGCATATCGTGGTATTCGCCATATGCGCCACCTTCCAGCCCGTGGCCAGAGAACAAAAACCAACTCCCGCACCGTCCGTGGTAATACACGAAAGACAATGGGTTCTGGTAAACGTAAGGCAGAAAAGACATAAAATAGCAGAAAAATACCATGGGTAAAAAACGCATAGTTAAAAAGAGTGGCGAAGGCATGGACGGCGGCAAAAAGTCGCGTTCCCTTTCTCGTACGCCTAAAAAGAAACTCGAATCTGGCACTCTCTACGTGCAATCAACTTATAATAACACCAAGATACTTCTCGCAGATAAAACAGGCGGAGCGCTTTGCTGGTCATCGAGCGGTTCTCTTGGTTTTAAGGGGGCTCGCAAGGGCACGCCTTTCGCTGCTGCAAAAGTTGGAGAGCTCATTGGCGATAAAGCTACCATGATGGGCATTAAAGAAGTTAATGTTGTTGTTAAGGGTGTAGGAGCGGGGCGCGAGTCTTCAATTCGTGGTTTTATATCTCGTGGAATAAATCTCTCGGGAATTTCTGACCAAACACCCGTTCCCCATAATGGGCCTAAGCCGCCTAAGCCACGCCGCGTATAATCGTTAATTTCCTATAGAAAAAAGTATGAAAATCGGACCAAAATATAAGATCTGCAGGCGACTCGGACCCGGCGTATTTGAAAAATGCATGACGCAAAAATTCACGCTCACAGAGGCGCGAACAGTAAAGCCCACCGGAAAAAGGCGGGGCGGTGGGGCGGCTCGTTCCGATTATAGCCTCCAACAGAAAGAAAAGCAGCGCGTACGTATGACCTATGGCATCACCGAGCGCCAGTTTTCAAGCCTCGTTTCATCTGCAGTTGCACGGCGTGGCACACAGTCCGTCGTACAGCTCTATGCTAACCTTGAAACACGGCTCGACAATGTCGTATACCGTATGGGTTTTGCAACAACTCGTCGACAAGCACGCCAAATGGTTGCTCATGGCCATATACTCGTCAACGGTATTCGTGTTATGGTACCTTCGCATCATATTCGTGTCGAAGACGTGATCACTATCCGCGATGGAAGCAAAAAGAAGCCGCTTTTTGCCGTTCTTGACGAACAGCTTAAAGCAGCAAACGTACCTTCATGGATCATGGTTAATCCCGAAAAAAGGTCTGCCGTCATCAAGGGCGTTCCGGCACCAGGCCAGGGTGAGATGGCCTTTGACCTAGCGTCTGTTATCGAATTCTACAGCCGTTAAAAGCCATATGCACACTAATAACTCAACGGGGGACTAGACAATTTTGAAAAGAAAGTGTATAATTTTTTCTTGTCCGCAATTTTTTCACAAAGTCATTAATTACAATCATTTTTCATACTAATCTATGCCAGATTACAACATTGTGCTGCCTTCAAAACCGAAGGTCGTTCTCGAGGAGAATTTTCGAGGAATGTTCGAAATAGACGGCCTCTACCCGGGGTATGGACACACGCTTGGGAATTCGCTCCGTCGCATTATTCTATCGTCCCTACCAGGAGCTGCGATCACCGGAGTTAAAATTGATGGCGTCAGCCATGAGTTTTCTACAATATCAGGCGTTCAGGAGGACGTTATCACGATTCTCCTTAACTTAAAGAGAATCCGTTTTGCTGTTACGACCGATGAACCACAAACAGTGACACTCAAGGTAAAGGGGGGAGCAGAAGCTACCGCGGCTGATCTTGAAATTCCCGGGCAAGTTACGATCTTGAATCCCGAACAAAAAATAGCAACCATCAACAGCAAAAGCACTACTCTTGAGATGGAACTTACTATTGAGCGTGGTTTGGGCTATATGTCCAAAGAAGCGCTCCAAAAAGAGCGTGTTGAAATTGGCTCTCTTGCGATTGATGCAATTTTTACGCCTATTCGCCGCGTTAACTACGAAGTAGAAAATATGCGAGTCGGAGACCGAACCGACTTCAATCGCCTCCGCATCTTTATTGAAACTGACGGAACTATCACGCCGCGTGAAGCTCTTGAGAAATCGATCGAGATCATGATCAATCAACTTAAATCGATCATTGGTTTCAAAGAAGAAGAAATTATGGAATCTACCATTCCAATGTCCGACGAGGAGAAGGAGTCAGCCCTACCGGAAGATGCATCTGCGAGCGGTGTTGACAATGAGGCACTCAAAACGCGAATTGACTCTCTTGAAGGTCTTTCTTCGCGAACGATCAACGCTCTCACGAACGCAAATATTCGAACCGTTGGCGGCTTGGTGAGAAAAAAGGAAGACGATATTCTCTCCATTGACGGCCTCGGTGCAAAAGGACTCCAGGAGATCAAACGGGCTTTGGGTAACTTAGGTATTATCCTCACCTAGATAGGACTTACACACTTGTGGCGCATTTCTTCGTTGCTTCACTCGTTTGCCTCCCGCGCTGTATATGTAAATACAGCTTGGTCGCAAGCCTCGCTCGCGCATCCAACTGCGTACGTCCTATGTCATCTGGTTTTTAAAGACTTGCAATAGGATAGCATTTTGTACATAATGCTAGGGTTCTGCGTATAATTTCAGCCAACGTATATGAGACACCACAACAGTAACCGAATATTTGGACGAAAAGCAAATGGACGCAGGGCTCTCTTGCGCTCTCTTGCGCTCTCCTTAATTGATCATGGCCGCATTGAAACCACTGAAGCTAAAGCTAAGGAACTACGGCCATATATTGAACCGTTAGTTACAAAAGCAAAACAAGATACCATTATGACACGGCGCTATCTTGTGAGTAAGCTTGGTAGCGGTGCACAGCCTTCGGCAGTAAAAAAGTTAGTAGAGACCATTGCGCCAAAATACAAAGAGCGTCCGGGCGGTTATACTCGTATCATTAAAACAGACATTCGTGTAAGCGATGGCGGCCGTATGGCTGTCATAGAATTTGTATAAAAACGACCATGGACACACATACTATCGATGCAACAAATAAAAGACTGGGGCGGCTCGCGAGCGAGATTTCTGTCATACTCATGGGAAAACACCTCCCAGATTTTGCACGCAATAAGCCAGGGACGTCCCGAGTAGTGGTCACAAATGCGCTCATGCTTGACCTCCCTGCAAAAAAACTTCGAGAGAAAATGTACGTGCGTTACTCCGGATACCCGCGCGGTATAAAAGAACGCTCAATGGAGAAAGTAATCAAAAAATTTGAATTAAAAGAAGTCATTGAAAAGGCCGTGTACCGCATGCTTCCGGGAAACCGTCTTCGCGGAGACAGAATGAAGCGTTTAACGGTCAAAGAAAAAGTGTAATTATTTTTATGGCAGCAACAGAAACAACAAAAAGGTACATAGAAGCGGTAGGGCGGCGTAAGACCGCTATTGCGCGCGTACGCGCAACGGAAGGCAGCCGTAGTTCTTTTTTGGTAAATGAAAAGGAACTTCAGACCTATTTTCCTACAGAGTCTCTCCGGTTAACCGCGAGCGATTCTCTCAATAAAGCAAAGATTGCCGCAAAATTTAAGATAACAGCAAAGGTATCAGGCGGTGGGGTGAGCGCCCAGGCAGAGGCAATACGCCATGGAATTGCACGCATCCTTATCATCTATGATGCAGAGCTGCGCAAGAAACTTAAAAAAGCTGGGTTTCTCAAAAGAGACCCTCGTGCAAAAGAACGAAGAAAGTTCGGACTCAAGAAGGCACGCAAAGCACCGCAGTGGAGCAAGCGCTAAGATGATTCTCTAAAATCGCGATTTGCTTCGTTGTCTTCAATGCGTAATTGCTCATCGTATATGAAATGCGCCTCGGAATTACACACTTCGACGCCTCGCATCTCATCGATTTTAGAAAACCATCGTATATTTCAAAAAAGGGGAGTGCCCCTTTTTTTGAAATATACGTGTATGATATATTCAATAGCGAACCATATATAAAAACGTATGAAAAATGAAGATACACATGATGCTGACATACAGCCTGATGCAGAATTTGACAAAGATGAAGAAATACAGTACAGTGAAGACACTGAGGGCGGTACCGCAGCAATAAAAAAACTGAAAGATAAACTGAAAGTCTGCATAGCTGAACGAGGCGAGTATCTCGACGGATGGCAACGTGCAAATGCAGATCTTGTAAACGCTCGCAAAAATTTCGACACAGAGCGCAGTAAAATTCAGAGTTATGCTTCCGAAACAGCCATTCTCGAGATCATCCCTGTTGTTGATAACTTCGAGATGGCATTTGCAAACAAGCAGTCTTGGGAGTCTGTCGACAAAAACTGGCGTACAGGTGTGGAGTATATCTATAACCAGCTTCTCAAGGTACTTCAAAATCATGATGTTATACAATTAAACCCTGTGGACGAAATATTTGACCCAGCTTTTCATACCGCAATTGAAACTATTTCTACTGACGATGAAGAGAAAGACCAGCATGTTATCGAAGTGGTCATGAGAGGGTACAAAATGCACGATAAGATCATTCGACCCGCACAGGTAAAAACAGCACATTACGAAAAAAGTAATTAATTACCCAAACATATGTCTAAAGTAATAGGAATAGATCTTGGAACAACAAATTCCGCAGTCGCTTTTATTGAAGCAGGAGAACCAAAAATCATAGAGAATGCAGAGGGTGCACGAACGACACCTTCCATTGTCGCACTCTCAAAAACAGGGGAGCGGCTCGCAGGGCTTCTCGCAAAGCGCCAGGCTGTAACAAACCCAAAAAATACTGTTTTTGCCATCAAACGCTTTATTGGCCATCGCTTCGATGAACCCGAAGTACAAAAAGACAAAGCAACAGTTCCATTTGAAGTACGAAAAGCAGACGGTGGTGGGGTCAAAGTTGTCATGGGTGACAAAGAACTCCGACCAGAAGAAATCTCTGCAATGATCCTCCAAAAACTAAAGGCGGACGCAGAAGCACGACTTGGGGAAAAAGTCACCAAGGCGGTCATTACAGTACCCGCATACTTCAACGACTCACAACGTCAAGCAACCAAAGATGCAGGGAAAATTGCCGGCCTTGATGTAGAGCGCATCATCAACGAACCGACAGCTGCAGCTCTTGCGTATGGCTTTAATAAAAAGAAAGACGAAAAGATCGTTGTTTTCGACTTCGGTGGCGGAACATTCGATGTTTCAGTGCTTGAGGTCGGCGACGATGTTGTTGAGGTGAAATCTACCGATGGAGATGCCCACTTGGGAGGTAAAGATATCGACCAAAAGATTATCAACTGGATCGCTGACCAATTCAAGAAAGAGAACGGTATTGACCTCCGCCGCGACGCGCTCGCACTCCAGCGCCTTGATGAAGCTGCTGAAAAAGCAAAGCATGAACTTTCCACGGCGACACAAACAGAGATCAATATTCCATTCATTACTTCCGATGCTTCGGGGCCAAGACATTTACTCATTCCGATGACCCGCGCAACGCTCGTAGAACTTACGCGCGAATATATTGACCGTTCCATTATGATCACCAAGCGTGCCCTTGAAGCATCTCCTTTTAAACTTTCGGAGATCGACGAGGTCATTCTCGTCGGCGGGCAAACACGCATGCCTGCTATCTACGATGCGGTCAAGGAGTACTTCGGCAAAGAACCAAATAAGTCTATCAACCCCGATGAAGTTGTCGCTCTCGGCGCTGCGCTCCAGGGTGGTATTCTGCAAGGCGATGTAAAAGATGTGCTTCTTCTCGACGTCATCCCGCTTTCGCTCGGTATTGAAACCATGGGAGGCGTTGCAACAAAACTTATTGAAAAAAATACAACCATCCCAACCTCAAGATCACAAGTATTTTCGACTGCAACTGATAATCAGCCGTCGGTTGAGATCAAAGTCGTACAGGGCGAACGGCCGATGGCAGATGACAACAAGAGTTTGGGCAGATTCGTCCTCGGTGATATAGCGCCATCGCCGCGCGGCCTCCCGCAGATCGAGGTTACGTTTGATGTTGATGCAAACGGCATCTTGAGTGTAAAAGCAAAAGACAAGGGAACAGGCAAAGAACAGTCGATACGCATTGAAGCGCGTTCTGGTCTTACTGATGCTGATATTGAAAAGATGAAGCGTGATGCCGATGCTCACGGTGCGGAAGATGAAAAAAAGAAAGAAACTGCAGAAGCCCGCAATATGGCAGAGCAGCTTATCTATACTGCAGAAAAATCAATCAAAGATACTGCAGGAAAAGTTCCAGAAAATATCACCAAAGAGGTTGAGGAAAAAATTACAGAGCTCCGAAAAATCAAGGACACAGGGAATGGCACGGAAATAAAAGCTGCGACAGATGCACTCTCGACGTCAATGCAGAAAATGGGCGAGCATATCTATAAGCAAGGAGGTACGCAGGGTGGAGAGGCTCCACAGAGTGGTGCACAACCAGAAGATGGTACTGTGCGCGACGCAGACTTCAAGGAAAAAAATGGCGATGATACCCCGCCTGCAAGCTAAGAAAGAGCCACAAACTTTGGAGCTTGGTAAAAATTGACAAAACACCCTAATTGCTATATAAAAATAGTACATTGTACCCCATAATTTCATCAATTAATGCGTGATTACTACGAAATACTTGGTATTAATAGAAATGCCAGCAAAGAGGACATAAAAAAGGCCTTTCGGAAGCTCGCGCACAAATATCACCCCGACAAACAAGGCGGTGACCAGATAAAGTTCAAAGAGGCGAGCGAGGCATACAGCGTTCTTTCGGACGATAAGAAGCGCCAAGAATACGATGCATATGGGCGTGTGTTTAACGATGGCGGAGCAGCAGGAAATCAAGGCCAGGGTTTTGGCGGTTTTGACTTTTCACAATTCGCACAAGGCGGCGGTTTCGAAGGCTTTGACCTCGGTGATATATTTGGTGACATCTTTGGCGCTGGAGGCCAATCCCGTGCAAAACGAGGACGGGATATTTCAATCGACCTCGAAATTCCTTTTCAAGATGCTGTTTTCGGTACAACACGCAGTGTCCTCCTTACTAAAGCTGGACAGTGTGAGGAGTGTAAGGGTACCGGTGCTAGAAAAGGAACAGAGACAATCACCTGTAAAACCTGCAATGGCAAAGGTAAGATTCACGAAACAAAGCGCTCGTTTCTTGGATCATTCACGAGCGTTCGCGAGTGTACAGCCTGCCACGGATCCGGACGTGTGCCCAAAGAAATATGCAAAACATGCAGCGGAATAGGAGTTTTGAGAAAAGAGGAAGATGTTCCAATCAACATACCGGCAGGAATGGATAATGGGGAAATGATCCGCATGACCGGCATGGGAGAAGCAGTCCCTGGTGGCATATCTGGCGACCTCTATATCAAAATTCACGTAAAACCCCATCCAAAATTCAAAAAAGAGGGCGCGAATCTTGTCACCGATCTTAATATCAAATTAAGCGATGCGTTGCTTGGTGGATCCTACACCATACCAACACTTGACGGAGATATTGAAGTCAAAATCCCTGAATCTGTCGCATTCGGTGAAATACTTCGCATTCGCGGTAAAGGCATCCCTGTCGAACGTAACAAGCGCGGAGATCTGCTCATAAAACTACATATTCAACTTCCCAATAATCTTTCGCGAAAAGCTAAGAGAATTATTGAAGATCTGAAAGAGGAGGGGATATAGGAAGTTCTTAGTTTATAGTCGTTAGCCTTTAATAGGACAAACATTCGAGAAGTTCTTTTGAAATATGGATACCATCACAGCTCAAGTAAGCGCCTTGGCAACGTCAACCGTCGCAACCGTCACTTCTTTTCCACATGACATGCTTGTCATCGCCGGGCTCTTCTTTTTCTTTGGCGTATACTCATTTTTCCTTGGTAAAGGAAAAATCATCGCCATCATTCTTGCACTCTATATTGCATCATTCCTTTTTACCTTTTTCCCGATGGTTGACCTCATACAAAGATTTGACGTCTCTCTCGGACTTGCAAGCGGTGTTGTTTTCACCGCTCTTCTCATTGTTGCACTTCTCGCTCTGCGACGAGTTTTCAGAATCGAGTATACCTATGGAAAAATTACAACCGGAATTGAAGTGCTTATCCTCACCATAAGTGCAACGGTACTTTCCATTGCGCTCTCACAAAATGTCATACCAATAACATATGTATATCAGTTCTCTCCAGAAATCAGTCTCTACCTGAACCAGCCCTATGTCTTCTTTTTTGCACTTCTTGGACCGCTTCTTGCCGTCTGTTTTGTTTCAATGCGAAGAACCTACGACTAAAGCTTAAGGCTCTTTAGTTGCAAACAGCATCGAGCTTTGTAAGAATATAGAGCATGCCAAACTACGAGCCATGGAATATCAGCCATGAGATGTTTGATGCTCTTACCACAAAAGAGCAAAAAATCCGCTTTCTCGTACGCTATGCTGTTCTTGCACCATCAAGCCACGATAGCCAGCCGTGGATTTTTACCGTCACCGATGACATGATCGACCTTGTCCCAGACCTGAAGCGGGCGCTTGAGCTTAGCGACGAGGAGCACCGGCAGCTGCATATAAGTATGGGCACAGCGCTTGAAAATATCCTCATTGCCGCAAAATACTTTGGCTATGATACCAAAGTATCTTACGTTCTTGGTTCTGCGCCTGGAACAGAAGACGTGAAGGTCCAGTGTACCGAAAATCCGGGTGGTATTGCACAAAACGACTCGCATCTCATTGACGCGATACTTCGTCGCCACACCAATCGCGGCGAATACAGAAAAGATCTGCCCGAGCCTGCATTTCTTGAACAAGTCAAACACAAAACCACAGATGCAATCCGCATCGATATCATAACTGATCCTATAAAAAAACAAGCTCTTGCAGACATAACTATCAGAGCGGGGATCAATGCAATGGATGATTCGAATTTTCGCCGCGAACTTTTTGCGTATTTGAAAAAAAATACAACAATATTGCCGCTTGGCATGCCCGCATTCGGTATGGGAATACCAACACTCGTCTCTTTTCTCGCCCCCCTCCTTAGTCAATTTGTAAATATCAACAGGATGCGGGAAAAAGCAGATCGTGCCCTTCTTGGAGATCATACTCCTGCATTCCTTGTCATAAGCACTGCGCACAATACGCCCGAATATTGGGTAAAAACAGGCCAGATATATGAGCACATAGCTCTTGAAGCAACAAACCGCGGAATGCACACAAACCCTATCGCCACCGCAATACAGATCGGCAAGTATTATACTGAACTACAGAAAATCATAGGGATACCGGCGGATATGCGCCCACAACTTTTCTCTCGGCTTGGATACGCAAAAAGCGACGCACGCCGCAATCCACAACTGCATACTGATCACGCCATTCAATCCTGATCAGAGTACCATGATGTTCATCAAGCGCTTCGTCTATATTTTTTTGTGGATCATATTCGTCCCAATTTGTTTTTTTGGCAATGTAACGTGGGAATGGTGGACTCAATTGTGGCAGAAAAAAACGTGGTGGTCTATGCCGCTTTTCCTCGCGCTCACACCTCTCTACTGCCTCTGCTTTATTGCAGGAGTAAGTCTCGAATGGTGGGTATCTCTTGCAGAGTAGAGCTTGGTGAATATTGCGATCTTCTTCGTTGCCTGCGTCACTCAAACCCTCATCGTAGCTAGTAGTACGCCTCGGGTTTTCGCTTCTTGGCGCCTCGAATATCATCAATATTCACCAAGCTCAGAGTAATATACACCAGTCACATTATCTTTTGCCGTGCGCAAAAGATCCATTGATAAATTTTCTGTTAGAAAGTCGTTCAATCCAATGACTTGGCCCGCCTCGGCCGCTTAAAAAAATCCCTCCCAAGGGATCAAAAAGTCCCGTTTTCAGGGGGTGCTTATTGATATTTATCCTACCTACTCGAAGACGAGTAACAAATTCTTTCACAACATCCTCATCGTTCGTGAATATTGAAAAACCAAGGCCATGAAGATTCCTTTTTTCATATAAAGATATCGCGTCTTCGTGGTCTTTAATCTTCTTAACCCAGAGTACCGGAGCAAAAACAGTCTCTGATAGAATCGAGGAATTCTCGTCTGGATTGAGAATCAGTGTAGGACTCATAACAGTATCTTTTCTTGCGTAATTCCAAACCTCTGCACCTCTTTCTGCAGAGTCTCTGACCAATATATCTGCGTTATCCGCTGTCCCTTGTATCAGAGCGCCGATATCAGAAGATTTGAGGCGCGGGGAACCAACACGAAATGTATGTATGCGATCTTTAAGGTCTGCAACAAATGCATCATATTTTTCAGTATGGACCATGACACCGCGGTCAGCATTACACATTTGCCCGTTATGCCGCGTGAAAGACTCGGCAATTATCTTGCTCATCTTCTTCAGAGAATCGCCCCCACTGTCGATGTAGCACCAATCGTTTCCTTCATTTTCTGGCGAGAAGTCCGTATCCGATTCAATACACATCGTCATTAATTTTTTGTTCGTTGCACTGCTCCCCAGAGAGAGTACGTAATCGAACGATTTCGCCCTGATCAGCCGTCCCGTTTCTTCTCGATCAACAAGAAGATAATGCACTCTATTTTTTAGAGCAGGATTTTTCGCCAGTTCTCTCGCCAATAGATATCCATATGTAGGGGATTTAGTTGATGACTTTATATAGACACTATTGCCATCATAAAGAGCTGTGAAGACAAGAATGGTCGTAACAATGATCGGCTCATTTGCGGAGAGTATCAGTAGCACATTTCCCTTAGGGTCGGATACATACTTGCGTGGAAGAAGTGCATGTAAATGGGGAAGTTTTGACAAAAACATGCGGGCACCCTCTCTGTCTTCATGCTGATATGAAATAGGGCTTCCAGTCTCATCAGCAACAGTTTCCGCGATCACGTCTCCCTTTGTTTCAAGATACGAGGAAAAAGCATGCGCGGCAGCGCCGAGCTCAATTCGAAAAGCAGACAAATCGTCGGGCATTACAAATGGTTGTATGGAAAGATCTCGCGCATGCTCAAAAAAACGCGACGAGGAGCCGGAATAGGGAAACATGATCTCTTTTCGATCCTGGCCTGGCGGGCTATTTCCAAACAATATGGTTGTGAGAAGTTCGGGAATCATTGTGTGTATGTGAAGTGTTAATTTGCCTTCCTGCTATCAAGAAAATTCTTTAATTTTGAATTCCCAAGCTGCGTCAATTCATCCTTTGTAAATAGCCTCGTTTTGACGCTGAAACCAAGCTTTTCAAGAAGATATGCCGCCGTTTTGTCAAGAGCTCGGCTGTCTTCACGCTCCAATACAACCCTCAGAGCAATTTCGTCCCGACCGAGGGCAGAGGTTACTTCCATCTGCCAGATATATGGATTAATCAAACTGCCTAGGTCTACCAAGAGTTGCGCAACATACTCCTTTTCCACCTTCACTCCTTTGTAAAAAAGAACGTCAGTTACTCGCCGCTTCATTCGAGATATCCGAGGCATCGTACGTCCACAAGGGCAGGGGTCATAGGTAATACTCGTAATATCTCCTGTACGATACCGCAATAAAGGTGACGCCTCCTTGTGAAGGGTAGTCAGGACAAGCTCACCTTCTTGCTCTTCCCCCAATACCTCTCCCGTATTCGGATCAATTATCTCGGGATATGCATAGTCCGCAAGAATGTGCAGACCTTTTTTTTCTTTACATTCTCCCGCAAGGCCGGTATTGATCTCACACAACCCATATTGGTCATACATGGTAGCCCCAAGTTCGCTTTCTACATACTGCCGCTGGCCTTCAGAAAAGGGCTCGCCGCCGGCAACGATATGTCGAAGCTGTAAATCTTCCGGTCGAATGTTGTTTTCCTTTGCAATCGTGATCAAATACGGATAATAACTTGCAACAGCAGCACAGGCATCGACAGAAAAGGTGCGAAAAAGATCAAGCGTTTTATGTGCCGACGACCCGCCTATGGGAATAATGAACGCCCCTATCCGCTGAATTGCATAGTGATTAAGAAGCCCAGCTGAAAATAATCCATATGAAGCAAGCATTCCGAATGTGGAGGTCGACCTGACGCCCTGCATGTACCACGTTCTCGCAAGATATTCACTGCCTTCCTTAATATCTTTCTTCGTCAAAAACGAAAAAACCGGCCTTGCGCTGGTTCCCGAAGAAAAATGCACTTCGATGATCTTTTTCTTATTGACACAAAGATTTTCGTATATGCCACCCTTAAGCAAATCCTGTTTCGTCGTAAGAACAATCTTTTTTGAAAACTCTTCAAGAGAATTGAAGTCGGCATCCTGTGGCGAAAGATTTTTTTTCTGTTGATACAGTTTCGATCTTGTTGAAACAAACTTCACCACTGCGCGCAATTTTTCTAACTGAAGAGACTTGAGCTCTCCGAGTGGGACAGTTTCCTTTTCTTTATCCAAAAATGTGTGGTCTCTTTTTACGACAGTCATACTGAAAATCTTGTTACATACGAGATATACATATAGTACCAATTGTTCATAGATACACAAATTGGTACACTAAGTACATATTGCTGCATGCAAAGTAACGACAAGAAACACAGAGCTTGCCGCAGCAACAATCCCAGATGCCATGTATTTCCGCGGACTGAAGAACGAAATATTGCTTTATATTCTTGGGTTGACCTTCATCACCATTATCGCCACAACCGCTATTGGTGTATTTTCCACAAAGCTTGCGGGCAATAACGCTGCCGATTCTACCAGTGCGAGCCTCCGACAACAATCCGAAGAGCTCCTGCGCCAGATCGTTACGGGCGCATCTAAACAGCAAGACGCTCTTTTTGAGCAGATAAAGAATGAATCAGAAACCGTCGCATACTATGTGGGCAATATGTATGAAAATCCGGCAGTTTTTTCTACCGACACTTACTGGAACTTCGACACGCGGGTGATCCGGAAAAATGGCCTCTATGTAAATGCACCTTCTGATATTTCAACCTTTCATATCCCTTCTTTTGTCGAGCTTGATAGTGGCGAAAGACGAAATATCGAACTTACAGCAGGACTTGATTTTATTGTGCCAAGCATGCTCTCGCACAATTCAAACACTGTTGCCATTTACACTATCGATCCAAAAGGAGTAACACGATATTTTCCTAATATTGTACTCGGAGAACTTGGTCCGCCCGACTACGACCCGCGGAAAGACATTTACTATCTGCCGGCAACTCCAGAGAATAATCCTGAAAAGAAAACAGTGTGGTCGCCTCTCTATGATGACGCGGCTGGCAGAGGACCTATGATCACGGCCACGACGCCTGTGTATACCAAGAATGAGTTTGGCGGAATTGCAGCGATAGATGTCCTGCTTACAAACATCATCGCAACAATAAACGCATACAGTCCAATTGAAAGTTCATATGCATTCTTGATAGACAAAGAAGGGAACACTGTTGCTTTCCCCGATAAGGCATACCAAGATATTCTCGGCCGAGAGCGTACCGAGAAATACGAACGCGTAAATCTCTCTGCTCAAACACTGCCTGAAAACTTCTCTTCGCTCATCGGTGAGATGAAAAAGGGAATGTCAGGGTTTAAGGCCGTCTCGAGCAAAACAGGCAAGTCGTTATTTACAGCATATGCACCTCTCGAACAGACCGGGTTCAGCATGGCACTCGTCGTCGAAGAAGATATTGTGCTGCAGGTTGTAAAGGTACTTCGTTCGGGCATTTCTGCCTCGATCCAAAACACCATTTGGACGCTCATCATCCCCGCCAGTTTGTTTATCATCTTCGTGGCATCAGCTATCGGCATCTTTCTTGCCACACAGGTGGTGAGTCCTGTTCAGCAATTAACAAAAGGCGTGCGCGAGATCGGCAAGGGCAATCTTGATTACAAGATAAAGATCAAGAGTAAAAATGAAATTGGCGAGCTTGCATCCTCTTTTAACCAAATGACAAGCGATCTTAAGAAGTCACACCAAGAACTGTACGAATACAGCCAAGGGCTCGAAGTCCTCGTCGACAAACGGACAAAAGAACTGACCGTCGCCAACACGAAACTCAAAGAACTCGACAAGCTCAAGTCTGAATTCCTCTCTTTCGCATCACACCAACTGCGAAGCCCGCTTACTGCGATAAAAGGTTATGCATCTCTGATACTTGAAGGCACGTATGGTAAAACCACAGAAAAAATACATGAACCCGTAGATCGTATTTTTCAATCAAGCAACGCACTCACCGCAATGGTTGAAGACTTCCTCAATATTTCAAAGATCGAACAAGGGGGAATGAAATACGATTTCCAGATGACCGACTTTAAAAAACTTATTGAAACGGTTGTCGTTGAGCAAGAGCCAAATATTAAAAGTAAAAAACTTGCCATAAGCTTCAGTGCACAGGAGAATGTTAACTACAACATTAAACTTGACAGTGGAAAGATCAAACAGGTCATCATGAACCTTGTAGACAATTCAATTAAATACACGCCCAAAGGCACGATCACGTTATTGCTCAAACAAATTGACCGAAAAATTCAGCTCGAAATCAAAGATACCGGCATCGGATTTAATAAGGAAACTTTGCCAAAACTATTCGCAAAATTCAGCCGCGAGAAAAACGCAAACAAAGTAAATATCCAAGGCAGCGGTCTCGGCCTCTACCTTGCAAAAGAAATCATGGAAGCCCACCACGGCCATATCTGGGCGCAGTCACCCGGAGAAGGAAGGGGTTCTTCGTTCTTCGTTGAATTTTACACCGACCTTATCATTGGGTCGTAATTTACAGAGATGGCATATTGCGTACGTTGGCAAGATACGCCATCAATAGTATGCTGGTGCTATATGAAAAATGACATCAAAACATTTATTCAGCAGGAAAATGAAAAGTTAGCTTTTCTTGTTTCTGGACATATTGATCGTCTCGAAAAAAAAATAGAGCAGGTTGAAAACAAGGTTGAGCAGGTTGAAAACAAAATGGCAAGGACCGAAGACATCGAGAACATTGCCAACCATCTTGAACGCATCGAAAACAAGTACGGACAAGCTCTGGACAAGCTGACAGACAATGTCCGTGTACTCAAAACAAAAGCTGGAATACGCTAACAAACTGAAACCGATCGTTATCGCGTTGCTTACGCTCAATGAAGGAGGTATCGTTTTTGCCCTCTTATGCAGATGTGCTACCATCTCGACAGGGTAGCATTGTATTTTGACTATTCGTTCAACAGCCATTTCTAGGAGAACATACGAGTGGACTTCACGCTATCACCAGACCATGAAGCAATCCGCCGAGCAGTACACGACTATACAACTCAAAAAGTACATTCGAGTATCGAAGCATTCGAGGAAACAGCAACCTTTCCGGCCGAGCTCATAGAGCTCGCTGCACAAATGGGACTGCTTGGCATTATCATTCCTGAAGAATTCGGCGGCGCAGGTCTTGATACGCTTGCGCTTGCGCTTGTCGTTGAAGAAATTTCGAAGGTTTCTCCGGCTCTTGCACTCATCATCTGTGCAAACAACTCACTCTCGGGAGCACCGATTATCGCCCACGGAAACCAAGACCAAAAAAAGAAATATCTCACGCAGCTTGCGATTGGGGACACCTATGGCTGCTATGCAATGACCGAGCCGAATGCAGGTTCCGACGTCGCAAGTCTGCAAGCAAAAGCAGTACTCGACGGAGACTTCTGGGTATTGAACGGCGTGAAGACGCTTATAACGAACGGCAGCATTGCAGATATCGCTGTCGGTATTTTTCGCACAGGCCCCCATCCACACAAGGGTCTCTCTGCATTCATCATCGACCTGCCAACGCCCGGTTTTAAAATTGCGAGAGTCGAGCACAAAATGGGGTTGTCAGCATCCCCAACAGCAGAAATCGTTTTCGAAGACTGCAAAATTCCGCGCGAGAATCTTCTTGGAGAACGAGGCGACGGTTTCAAAATCGCCATGCAAACAATGAATAGCGGCCGCGTATACATCGCCGCACAAGCACTCGGGATTGCGGAGGGAGCGCTTGATCTTGCGTTAACATATGCAGGTTCGCGAAGAACATTCGGAAAACTTTTGAGCGAGCACCAGGTCATCCAGCACAGCCTCGCCGATATGGCAACCGATATCGAACTCGCACGAAGTCTCATCTATCGCACATGCGCCCTAAAAGACAGCGGTGCTTCCTATGTAAAATTCGCCTCGATGTCAAAACTGTTTGCAACAGAAATGGCAGTCAAAGCCGTCAACAATGCACTGCAGATATTCGGCGGCGTCGGCTACGTTCGCGGAAGCCGGATTGAGCGTCTCTATCGCGATGTACGCGCACTGCCGATCTATGAAGGCGCATCAGAAATACAGAAAAACATTATCGCGAACGCGATCATATACAACAGATTCTAGTCAGCGGCTTTCGCCCTCGCAACAAAATTGCGGGGGCGATTTTTTTTGTTATCGCACTATTCACCACGCTTATGCTAAAATAGACTGTAACGTACTAATACTCGTACATATGGAATATCTTCTTCTCATTTTTGTTGTCTATCTTCTTGTGCGCTTGCATTCTTTGAGTGCTCGTATCGATAAGCTTGAAAAGGGGACTGCGCACATACCGTCCCTTCCTCCAACACCAACGCAAACAAATACAGAACCGCAGGATACATACGATACCGCACTTCATCAGGCTATATTTTACAGAAACCAAGCACCTGTACACCATACACCAAGCTTTATTCCACGTTTAACAGAATGGCTCAAAGAAGACTGGATTCTCAAACTCGGTGCATTTCTACTCCTCATCGGTTTTGGGTGGCTGACTACCTATGCTTTCATAAATAACTGGATCGGTCCGCAAGGCCGCATAACACTCGGGCTTTTTGCAGGAACACTCATACTCATTCTCGGATTTTGGCGGATCAATAAATATATACACCAGGGTGGCATCTTTCTCGTTCTCGGTTCAACAACCATTCTTCTGACCATCTATGCTGCTCGCGAGATATATAATTTTTTTACGCCGACATCTGCTCTTTCTGCGATGTTCATCACAACAGCGTTCGTTGCATTTGCAAGTGTCCGTTACAAAACACAGTCGCTTGCGCTCGCAAGTATGACACTAGCCGCTCTCGCACCGCTGTTTACGAACACTCCAAAACCAGATTACGAGGGACTTTTTATCTATCTTCTTATTGTAACCATCGGGGCAATTTGGATCGTCATTCTCACGGGCTGGAGAACACTTACCGCAGCAGCTCTCGTGCTCATTTCTTTGTATAGCTTGCCGCATCTTTTCTCGTTCATCTATGTAGAGGACTACAGCGCTCTTCTTATGCTCTCTTTTGCTTTCGCCGCTCTTTTTTATACAACAAATACTTCAGGCATACTCAAAGCAAAAGAAGGGGATATACAAGCTGACCTTATTACCGCCGGAGGAACAGGGCTTTTCTTGCTTTCCTGGATCCTTATTGCCGCTCCCGACGTTTGGAAAAGCCTTCTCATCTCTGCCTGGGTGCTTATCTTTACCATTGGAGCATTCATCATTTTCAGAAAGACGGGCAGACGAGAGCCTTTCTATGTATATGCCGGCGTTGCTATAGCTATGCTCGGAGCCGCAACAGCACAAGAAGCCTCTGGCGCAACACTTACTTTTTTCTATACTATTGAAAGTCTCATGATCGTGATTGTTGCGCAGACATTCCTTAAGGATATGCGGGTTTCTGAACGTCTTTCATATCTGCTTGCAATTCCAATGATGCTTTCAAGTTCAAGCGTCTCTTCAAATGCATGGGCAACAGGAATACTTCACAAAGACTTTTTCGCCCTCTTACTTCTGTCAGTTGTATCTTTCGTCCTTGGCCTGCTTTTTACTGAATGGCAAAAACAGAGCAGCGAAAAAGAACACACTGTATCGGATGTGTTTTACCTTATCGGTTCTCTCTACTCATTTGTCGTGATCTGGAAATCATTCCATGCCCTGCTGCCACCCGACACAGCGGTCATGCTCTCCTTGCTCATCTACACGTGTACCGGTCTTGTCCTTTATTTCCAAAACATCGAGACGAAAAATCCCATGCGCACCTACGGCGGCGTTATTCTTGGTTTTGTCATACTTCGACTGCTTACCATCGATGTGTGGAATATGGATATCACCGGCAAGATTGTTACATTTCTCCTCATTGGTGCACTGCTCATGAGTACTGCTTTCATTGGCAAGAAAAAGAAAGAAGCGGTAATCGAACCTCAAAGACCAGAATAAAACATATTTTATGCGAAATAAAAAACCATCTCGTTTCCTCTTGCTTACCACACTATGCATCTTTTATATTTCTGTCTTTTCTGCCCATGCGCAAGAAAACCAAGTGGAACTCGCTTTCCGCCGTTTTTTTGACATTGAACCACTCGGAATTTCAGCTCCGACCGTTGTCGAGGTGAAGCTTTCAACGGCTCCTGTTGAAAGACACGATTATGCAATTCAAAATACCGCCACACACTCGTTTGAGCCATACTACCTCAACCAAACAATAGAGGCCATACCGGTTGCAGCGACCGTCAGTAACAATGGGGATGCTCACCTTATGACCGATGGAAAAGTCGAAACCTTTACCGAATTTCCCGTCTCTTCTGACGATCCAAATACCGTCGATATTGTTTTCACCGCAGCAAAACCCATCACAGCTTCGTCATTCACGATTCTTCTTGATAACAATGTAGCATTGCCCACGTATGTCGCCCTCGAAGCAACGATAGGCGGCTCATCAAAAGTAGTCATTGCAAACAAACCTCTCACCTCAACCTCCGTAGTATTTCCAAAAACCACAGCGACTGTCTGGAAACTATCCCTTACCCATATTCAACCCCTCCGTATAGCAGAAATCAGCTTCCTGCAAGAAAACCAAATCAACGTCGAACGGACGCTTCGATTTCTCGCACAACCGAAAACTTTGTACCATATATATATTGACCCTGATAGGTCAATATCGGTGCCAGTAGGGGAGTCAGGCGACCTGGCAGGAGCTCAAAACATACTGCCAATCCCACAGCCCGCTTCGCAGATCAATACCCGTTTCAAACAATCCGATTCCGACGGTGATTCCATACCCGACGTTCGAGACAACTGCATTTCTGTAAAAAACAAAGATCAGGTAGATACTAACCACAATAAGCGCGGAGATGCATGCGACGACTTTGATTTTGATGGACTTAAAAACATTGACGACAACTGTCCTGACCACCCCAACCGCGACCAAATTGACACCGACCGCGACGGCAAGGGCGACGCCTGTGACGCTGACGAAAGCCGCATCACTGAACGGCTGACCTGGCTTCCCTGGATGGGAATCGGGGGTGCTTCAATCATTGTCGTAGTACTTTTTGCAATACTTGCCCGTAAAAAGAAAGATTGAAATATAGCCAAACTTTGCTACTATGAGTGAATTATGGCAGAGAAGAAAATTCTACTTTCAGGCATAAAGCCAACGGGTCGGCCGCACCTTGGCAACTATTTTGGCGCTATGCGCCAGTTTGTCGACATGCAGGAAACATACCGAAGTTTCGTCATGATCGCAGACTACCATGCACTGACCTCAATGCATGACCCTCAAGCACTCCGCAAAAGCATTCTCGATGTCATGATCGACTATCTCGCCATCGGACTTGATCCAGAAAAATGTGTCATCTTCAAACAGTCTGACGTACCCGAACATACCGAACTCACGTGGATATTTAATTGCATCACGACCGTCCCGTATCTCATGCGGGCGCATGCATACAAAGACGCTCTTGCAAAAAACAAAGAAGTCGATGCCGGCACATTCGACTATCCCATGCTCATGGCAACCGATATTCTTTTCTATAATCCCGACGTCGTCCCTGTTGGTGCAGATCAAAAACAGCACGTGGAGTTTGCGCGGGATACTGCGGAAAAATTCAACCACATATACGGAGATACTTTTAAAATTCCCGAGGTACTCATTCAGCCTGATGTCGGCGTGATCCCTGGTCTTGACGGACAGAAAATGAGCAAAAGCTACAACAATACCATTGGCCTATTCGCGGAATATGATGAAATCAAGAAGGCAATTATGAAAATTCCAACCGATTCCCGCAGCATCCATGAACCAAAAGACAAAACAGCAGTACTCTACGTTCTACATAAGCTCATTTCAGAACCGGCTGTCTTTGAAAAGATCGAAAAAGCATACAGTGGCGGCGGCATGGGGTATCAGGATATAAAACACATGCTTATTGAGAGCATGGAGAAATTCATTGCACCGTTTCGCGAAAAACGAAAGGCAATTGCTGCAGATGAAAAACATGTTCTCACTACATTACAAGAAGGAGGCAAAAGAGCACGTTTGGTCGCAACACCTAAAATGCAAGAAATTCGAATGAAAGTCGGGGTCGCACTCTACTAAAAATATGACAAGAATACACATTAAAGAATTGCATGCCAATATCGACAGCGAAGTAACCGTCGCAGGGTGGGTTGACACACGCCGCGATCACGGCAAACTTATTTTTATCGATCTGCGCGATATCAGCGGCAAAGTACAAATGGTAGCATTGCCATTCAATAAAGAAGCTCATGAACAAGCGAGCGTACTTCGTGGCGAGTGGGTAATAGAGGTACGAGGGAAGGTTAACAAACGTCCTGACAAAATGGTCAACGACAAAGAAGCGAATGGCAATATTGAGATCGAGATACTCAAAGTAACGGTCCTCAACGAAACTAAAACCCCGCCATTCGAAATCAACACGGATACAGCCGCAGTGGATGAGAATCTCCGCCTTACATATCGCTACCTCGACCTGCGCAGCGAGCGCATGCAGCGTAACATGAAGCTCCGCAGTGACTTTGTTCACATCGCACGTGAGTACCTCCGCGGACAAGATTTTATCGAGATCGAAACACCGCTCCTCACAAAGACGACACCAGAAGGTTCGCGAGACTTTGTTGTGCCCTCTCGCCTCAATCGAGGCAAATTTTATGCACTCCCACAATCACCCCAGCAATACAAACAGCTCCTCATGACCGCGGGTTTTGAACGCTATATGCAGCTCGCGCGTGCAATCCGAGACGAAGATCTGCGTGCAGACCGCGGATTTGAACATACGCAAATCGATCTCGAAATGTCATTTGTAACACAAAACGATGTTATGCAGATGGTTGAAGACATGATGACACACACCGTTGAAAAAATGGGATTCACGATCCGACAAAAACCTTTTCCCCGAATCACGTACAAAGAAGCAATGGAGAAATACGGTGCAGATAAATTCGACATGCGTACAGAAGAGGAAAAGACAAAAGGTATACTTGCATATGCGTGGGTAATAGAATTTCCATTTTTTGAAAAAAGCGACAAAGGCGGGTGGACATTCACACACAATCCATTCTCTATGCCGATACAGGAACACATTGACAACCTTCTTGCGGGTCAAAATATTGAAAATATTTTGACAACTCAATACGATCTCGTCTGTAACGGCTACGAGTCGGGAGGAGGCAGCATACGATCGCATCGCAGAGATGTTCTTGAAGCAACCTACAGCATTATGGGATATACAAAAGAACAAACGCAGGAAAGTGTTGGCCACATGCTTGAAGCATTTGAGCTTGGCACACCGCCACATGGGGGAATTGCTCTCGGCGTTGAACGTAATATCATGAACCTCACAGGAGAATCAGCACTCCGTGAAGTACAGGCATTCCCTATGACGCGGGGCGGCCAAACTGCAGTCATGGAAAATGCACCAGGCGAGTTAACCACCGAACAATTACTAGAGCTCGGCATTAGTATCATAAAACAGAAACCAACATGAAATTTGCATTCGCATCATCGTCAGGCACTTTAAAAAAAGAAATATCAGAGGTCGAGTTCCGAGAGGACGACCTCGTTTTTTTTACGAACAAGGATAATCGCCGTATACTCGAGATTGGAATAGGGAAACGGGAAGACATGACACGCCGCAAGGTAATCATTCTTGCACGCAAAGTCATCGATACGGCAAAAAAACATGGTATCAAAAAAATTGCTGTCGATTTTGAAGATTTCCTTTTCCCCAAGCTTCAAAATGCCGATTGGAAGGATCTCACATCACTTATCGTACAAAACTTCATCCTTGCAAACTACGAATTCAACCGATATAAAACGCCGCCAAAAGAGGGGTGGAAAAATATTGAGGAAATAACGATCATCAGCGCACCTGATCCATCCATCAAAAAAGGAGTGCAGAAAGGAGTTCTCATCGGCGAGGAAGTGAACAAATGCCGCGAACTTGTCAACACCCCCGGTGGAGAAATGACACCAATGATCCTTGCGCAAAAGGCAAAAGAAGCAGTGAAAGGAACGAAGGTCAGCATTAAAATACTCGGTAAGAAAGAAATGACTGCCATGAAAATGGGCGCTGTTTTGGGCGTCGCACAAGGTTCGGAAAATGAACCGCAGTTCATTGTACTCGAATACAAGGGCGGTGGAAAGGAACAGCCGATCGTTCTTGCCGGAAAGGGAGTTACATTCGATTCGGGCGGCCTCTCGCTCAAACCATCCGATAGCATGCTTGAAATGCACATGGACATGTCGGGCGGTGCAGCGGTGATCCACACGATCGTGCTCGCTGCAAAACTTGAGCTTAAGAAAAATATTGTAGGTCTTATTCCCGCAGTGGAAAATATGCCATCGGGCGGAAGCTATCGACCTGGTGATATCCTTAAATCTCTTTCCGGCAAAACGATCGAGGTCCTGAATACCGACGCTGAAGGCCGAATCATACTCGCAGACGCACTCACATATGCCGAGCGATATAAGCCCCGCCTTGTTGTCGATGTAGCAACACTCACGGGCGCATCCATGATCGCCCTCGGCCAACATGCATCAGCAATCATGACGCCAAGCGAAGAACTTGAAGTACTCTTTCGTAAACTCGGAGAGGAGAGTGGGGACTACGTCTGGCCATTCCCGCTTTGGGAAGAATATGAAGATGCAATCAAAGGTATCACGGGAGACGTTTCAAATATCGCATCAAGCGGCAACACCCGACATGCCGGCGTTATCAACGGCGGCATGTTCCTCTATCAATTCGCAAAGAATTATCCGTGGGTACACGTTGACATGGCTCCGCGTATGACACCTGCTAAAAACGACATGCTCGCCAAAGGAGCAACAGGCGCTCCCATGCAATTGCTCATAAAACTGCTCGAGGAATTTTAAAAAGCAAAACGGACGAGATGTATATCTCGTCCGTTTTCATATCTACACTGGCTACGTCATCTGCACACTATTCTGCTCGAGCCATGGAAACATTTCTCGCACCTTTTTGTACGCACTTTTATAGGCAGTGAACATATCAAAAGAGTTGCCGCCATTAAAACGGCCATTTACAGCTAATATCCCAAATGGCTTTAAGATCGACGGCAGGAAATCGATTACAGAAAATTCCTCCTTAACATCCTGTCCAAGATTCGGCACCTCCTTGAATTGAAGTACTAATTCAAGGATAGCGATCACACAGAGAGCCTCTGCGTGATCCTGCCAAGACAACCCCCTCTCTGTAATAGGAATTGTTGTATTGTGCTCGCGCAGAAAGCACATTCTGGCTTTCACTTGAATATAGGCGATCGATTCTTTCTCATGTGTAACACATTCTTTATGCGCTTCCGTTTTTCCCATCAGATACTCGATCTTCCCAAGATACAACATCGTTGTCTCCCCTCAGCTATATAAGATTCAAACCAGAGAGATATTAACATGATTTTTGTGTTATGTCAACACACCTCTCGTGGCCTCAATGCGGTATACTTTTTCAAGAAAAAGAACACTCACACTGTGAAGGAGACTACATGGACAAAGTTGATCCGATGCTCGATCTATGGGAAAGATTCTGCATTTTGCGTAAAAAATTACGCCAGAAAAATTCGATGCAATGATTGCACACATCATGCACATCGCACCCATTCGCTACGCACGTGGTAGGGAAAGAGCACTCAAAATATATCTTGCAGGACCGCAGGTATTTCGAAAAGATGCTCTTGAACATGCGGTGTGGCAACGCACCGTCTGCACAAAATATGGCTTTATCGGGATACATCCGATGGATAACAATGTTGACATTACAGATCCAACATATAAAACAGCCGAAATCATTTATCGTGGCGACTGCAGACAAATCTTTGAATGCGACATCACTATTGCCGACTGTAACTCATTTCGCGGCGCTTGTATTGATGATGGCACCGCGTATGAGCTCGGAGCGAGCAATATCGGTTATGATATGCCGACCTACGGCTACATCGAAAAGCTAGTACCTGGAGTAGAACTTATTCCGCTTCGTTTCCCTTGCAAAGCAGAGCTGTGGAACGGCATGCGGGTTGATATTGATGATTATCTTCTCGTCGATGATTTCGAAACATCAATCAACCTCATGATGCAATGCGGCATGACCGACCATGGCGGCCGACTCGTCGAAGGCAATTTCGAAGCATGTATCCAGGCTGTTCGTGAAGATCTTGATACAGGAAAACTGATATTGTAGAAAAACGCCCTCCTTGCACGAATGCAAGGAGGGTTTTCACGTTAGATTCGAATATTGATTGTCCTAAGGTATACTAAACGAATGGATTCAGAACAACTCCATGGTTCATATACGATTGAAACCCAAGTATTCAAGGGGCCGCTTGACCTGCTTCTAACACTCATAGAAAAACGCAAGCTCTTCATCAATGATATTTCTCTCGCACAAGTTGCTGACGACTATATTGTTCATGTCAAAACGATGGAACAATTTCCGATCGGGCTCACCGCGCATTTTCTGCTCATTGCCTCAACGCTCATTCTTATAAAATCAAGATCGCTCTTGCCCTCCATAATATTAACGCCCGAAGAAGAAGCAGACATCGAAGACCTTGAAAAACGCGTGCGCCAGTACCAGCAAATCCAGCACCTTTCTCGATTTATCAGTGAACGCTACGGAACTGCACGCCTGTTCGCTAAGCGTGAAACTCCCCACAAAAAAACCGTTTTCGCCCCAGGATCACAAGTAACACTCGCCAACTTGTATGCAGCAATAAAAGAAATCATTTCGAACTTGCCAAAACCGGAACAGCTGCCAAAAACCCTCGTAAAAAAAGTCATGAGTCTTGAGGAAATGCTCGATCGCCTTCGCGAGCGCATCAAGAGTGGCTTGCGAACAAGCTTCCGGGATTTCGCGGGAATGGGGAAGCAAGAAAAGGTGCATATCGTCGTTTCTTTTCTTGCCATGCTAGAATTAACCAAACAGGGACTCATTGCCGTAGAGCAGCAATCCCAGTTTGATGATATTCATATGGAAACGCTAGAACTGCACGTGCCGAATTATACATAGGATATGAATCTCGACGCGTTAATAGAAGCAATACTGTTTTTTAAGGGGGAGCCCATAGAGCTTTCTCTTCTTGCGCAGATCACACATGAACCACCGGAACATATCGAACGCTCCCTTATCGCTCTTGAGGGTAAGCTGCAGGGACGCGGCGTTACTCTTATCCGCCATGATACTACCGTCATGCTCACGACAGCAGGAGGAGCCGCAGAAACAATTGAACTCATGCTCAAAGAAGAGCTATCACGCGATCTCTCGAAAGCGGCGCTTGAAACGCTTACCATCATTCTCTATCGCGGCCCAATATCTCGACCACAAATTGACTACATACGAGGTGTTAACTCACAGTTCATTCTACGAGCGCTTCTTATCCGAGGACTTATAGAAAAAACAGTCGAACCGCAAAACAGCCGCACGATACTCTACCAAACCACAACGGAACTTATGGGGCACCTGGGGATTGCACGAATGGCTGATTTGCCTGAATATGAAAGCGTACGCAGCACTACTAATGCTTCACTGCAATCCGAACAAAATACAGCAACAGAATTGGCCACGGAATGATTATGCATAACAACGAAGAAAATGTTTTCGATGAAGCAGCTAATAAACAACCTCCACAAAATGGAGATTCTTTTCTTGACCGCATATCATCTCCAGAAAAAGTACAAGAAAACATTCAGACCGGCGCAGATCCCATAGATCATGAGCCTGAAATTCTTCTCGAGCCGCCGCCTGTTCTTCCCTTGATCAAACCACACGAAGTAACCGTACTTCTTCCCGATGCAACAGGTAATACAAAGATCGATCAACGTCAGATTCCGACCGCTTTGGCATTCCTTATTTTTGGCACAATTGTGGGTTCAATGTTCCCAATTTCCCACGAAAAAGACAGGGCTGCAGTCCCACCCGCGAACCAAGCCGAAAAAACAATTTCTCTTACTGCACAGCAAACATTAAAATCAGAAACACATGCGACACCGCTTCACAAAGATACTTTCGAGAACCTGCAGATCGAAGCAAAAGCTGCATACGTCTGGGACATTAATACGCGCGAAGCACTTTTCAAAAAAAATGCTGATGAGCAGCTGCCACTTGCATCGCTTGCCAAAATCATGACTGCCATCACTGTCGCTGACCAGGTACCCAAAGGAACCGTCGTAACGATTGATCGCGGCGCACTCACAACAGAAGGGGACACCGGGTTACTTTCCGGAGAACAGTGGCGTCTCCGAGACTTGCTCGAATTCACGCTCCTTGTTTCTTCAAATGACGGAGCCGAAGCCCTCGCCGCTGTTGCAAATGCGCGAACATCACAAAGCTCTTCGTCATCGCCCTCATTTATTACAAGCATGAACAAGAAAGCACAGGACATCGGGCTCACGCAAAGTTACTTTTCAAATCCGTCAGGACTTGATACGGATGCACATCACAGCGGCGCATACGGCTCTGCGCGGGACATGGCACGCCTTTTTGAATACGGACTAAAAAATATTCCGGCGGCACTTGAAGCAACCACGTACAGCGATATGAAAATCACCTCCCTCTCTGGATTTATTCACGATGCAAAAAACACAAATGTCCTGATCGATAAAATTCCCTCACTCATTGCATCAAAAACCGGCTTTACCAATCTTGCCGGGGGCAACCTTGTCATCGCCTTTGAGGCAGGACCGGCAAAACAAATTGTCGTTGCAGTACTTGGCTCTACCTACGAAGGAAGATTCAATGACGTCGAGAAACTCGTTTGGGCAACACTTGCACATCTCGAGCACCTTGAAAATTAAAAGGAGGGTAGGGTCATGGACAATGAAAAACTCCTGGGTATCGAGGCAATGCGCGCTCTTGCTGCAGAAGCAAGAGTTGACGACTTCATTCTCATCAGTCTTGAAGAAGATCTGTCAACCGTTGGAGGCATCATCCAGACCGTAGAAGAATTAAAGATAACATTTTCCTTCATGGGAATTTCACTATCAATCACCGCACAAGATAGCGATATCGTTTGCAGCTCGCCTATGCCAAATGATACCGAGCTCTATCCCATTGCACGCGTTGATATCGATAGCGCAGAGATCGATAAATCAGACCTGATACAGAAAACATATGATGATTCGAAACTGTATTTATGATAACCCAAGGCGCAAAGTGTATACTTTGCGCCTTTTTGTTATGGATTTTTGGAAAAACACGTTATTTCTTGTATAGTTCAAAACATGATTATCGATGTGGCCAAAGTTTTTCTTCCTTCAACAGTCTCTTTCACGATTGGCATTCTCACAGCGCCTTTTCTGACTTATTTCCTCTATAAACATAAAATGTGGAAGAAGAAAGCGGGCAAAATCGCAACCGATGGCAGAGCAACACCGCTTTTCAACGAACTTCACAAACAAAGAGAAGTCGGCACACCCAAAATGGGTGGGGTACTCATCTGGTCAAGTGTGCTCGCCACGATCATTCTTTTTTGGTTGATATCAAAAATCTTTCCTTCAGAACTGTCGATTAAACTTAGTTTTCTTTCACAAGGTCAAACCTGGCTTCCGCTCTTTACCCTTGTGGTGGGTTCAGTCATCGGCCTTATAGATGATTTTCTTGAAGTAACGGGAACAGGAGGGTATCTTGCCGGCGGACTATCGCTCAAAAAACGCCTCATCGTTGTTACTCTCACGGGGCTCATCGGAGGCTTATGGTTTTTCTATAGATTAGGAGTATCCTCGATTCTGATTCCATTCGCAGGAGAACTCGAACTCGGTTATGCGTTCATTCCACTTTTTATTGGCGTTATACTTACTCTCTATGCAGGCGGAGTTATTGACGGTATCGATGGCCTTGCAGGCGGCGTATTCGCCTCCATTTTTGCAGCCTATGGCGGAATAGCGTTTTTCCAAAACCAGATCGACCTCGCTGCATTCTGTGCCGTTCTTGCTGGCGGCATACTTGCGTTCTTATGGTACAACATTCCTCCCGCCCGTTTTTATATGTCCGAAACAGGAACAATGGGTCTTACCATGACACTTGCAGTTGTTGCTTTCCTTACTAAGGCTGTTATGGTATTACCCATTATTGCATTTCCACTTCTTGCAACCACTCTTTCCGATGTCATTCAACTCCTTTCCAAAAGATATCGCAACGGTAAAAAGGTATTCCTCATAGCTCCTGTGCATCATCACTTCGAGGCCATCGGATGGCCCGGTTACAAAGTAACGATGCGCTACTGGGTCATCAGCATCATTCTCGCTATCTTTGGTATGATTGTTGCGTTAGTGGGTCTTCAGCAAATTTGGTAAAAAGAGCTTGGTGAATATTGCGATCTACTTCGTTGCCTACGATTGCTCAGACTCTCACCGTAGCTAGCAGTACGCCTCAAGTCTTCGCTTCTTGGCGCCTCGTATATCATCAATATTCACCAAGCTCTAAAAACACAACATGACAGAGAAGCCTTCATCACTCCGCAAATCAAAGATTGATAGAGTTTTTCTTGGCACCACTATCACCCTTGCTTTGATCGGTTTTTTTATTTTTACTTCCGCCTCACTTGGCCTGCGAGCACGCGACGCTGCTGCTTTTTCATCGATAGCATTTAATCAGGGCTTTCTCGGACTCTTTCTTGGAACAGCTTTTATGCTCATCATAGCACGAGTTCCGTATCGTTTTTTTTACAAATATTCTTTGCATATTTTCATACTTGCACTTGCTGCAACAGCCCTCGTCTTTGTCCCTGGAATCGGGAGCACATTCGGAGGTGCAAGCCGTTGGCTGATCATCGGACCTATCTCATTTCAACCTGCAGAATTTCTCAAGCTCGCTTTCGTCCTCTATTTCGCTTCTGCTCTTTTTAAATCCCGAAATGATATTAACTCGCTCAAAGAGGGGATTCTCCCGCTCATCGTCATTATCGGCCTCACTGGCCTGATCCTTCTTGCACAGCCAAATACGAGCAGCTTCGCCGTTATATTCGTTGCTGCTGTCGCAATGTTCATTGTAAGCGGAGCAAAGTGGCGATATATTTTCGGCGCCGGTGCGATCGCCCTCTGTGGAATAGCCTTTCTTGCTATCGCGCGACCATATGTACGCGAGCGTATTATGACCTTCTTTGACCCTGCATCGGATTCACTTGGATCTTCCTACCAAATTCAACAGTCTCTTATCGCTGTTGGTTCAGGCAAACTCTTCGGCCGTGGCTTTGGGCAAAGCATACAAAAATTCGGCCTTCTTCCCGAACCCATCGGCGATTCAATTTTCGCTGTTGCAGCAGAGGAATTCGGCTTCATCGGAAGTACATTCCTCGTTGCTTTGTTTGTCGCTTTTGCATATCGAGGTCTGCGAATTGCTATTCGATCGCCTGATCTCTTCGGTGGACTTGTTGCGACAGGACTTGTTATAATGATCACGTCACAGTCGTTTTTAAATATCTCTGCCATGCTTGGCATTGTGCCGCTCACTGGAACCACACTCTTGTTTGTAAGCCACGGTGGTACGGCATTGCTTTTTGCGCTCGTCGAAGTTGGTATTCTCTTGAATATATCTTCATATCAAACACAAAAGGTAGTGGCTTGAGTTTGGCGAAAATCGCGATTTAATCATTACATGAAAATATTACTTACAGGGGGAGGCACAGGCGGACATTTCTACCCAGTCATAGCCGTTGCCCAAGAACTCAACCAACTCGCGATAGAGCGCAAGCTTATCCAAATGGAGCTGTACTATATGGCATCAAAGCCCTACGATGAACGCCTGCTTTTTGAAAACAACCTCCAGTATGTCAAAGTGCCGGCAGGCAAAGTGCGCAGATATTTCTCTATTCTAAATTTTCTTGATTTTTTCAAAACAACATTCGGCGTTATCAAAGCAGTGTGGGATGTATTTCTGATGTATCCCGATGTCGTATTCGGTAAGGGCGGATATGATAGTTTCCCCGCCATACTCGCCGCAAGATTGTTTCGCATTCCCGTTGTCATACACGAATCCGACTCACAACCAGGAAAAGTAAACGCCTGGGCGGGTAAGTTCGCACGTCGCATCGCTGTAACATTCATAGAAGCCGCAGACAAATTTGGAAGAAAAGATGTGGTCGCACACACAGGGAATCCTATTAGAAAAGCACTCTACACTGCACAGCAAGGGGGAGCGCGCGAGTTTTTGCAGCTCCAAGAAGACGTTCCGGTCATACTCGTTCTTGGCGGTTCTCAAGGAGCTAAATCCATCAACCAGCACCTTCTTGATGCATTGCCGCAACTTCTCAACAAATACCAGGTCATACATCAAACAGGCAAAGAGAATCTCGAAGAAGTGAAGCAGCTTGCCTCTGTTATCTTGGAAAAACACGTGCACCGAGACCGCTACAAACCATTTTCATACTTGAACGATCTTGCGCTCAAAATGGTCGCCGGGTCTGCCGATCTTGTACTTTCTCGTGCCGGCGCAGGCACCATATCCGAGATTGCTCTTTGGGGAATACCAGCCATACTCGTTCCAATTCCGGAAGAAGTGAGCCACGATCAGCGAGCGAATGCATTTGCTTACCAGCGAACAGGAGCATGCATTGTCGTTGAAGAAAAAAATCTTTCTGCGAACATCCTTTTCTCTCAAATCGAAAACCTTATGAAAAATAAAGAGGAGCGCGAACGCATGAAACTTGGAGCACTCTCATTTGCAAAACCGGATGCTGCACGCATCATCGCAGAAGAACTTGTTAATATTGCTCTTGAACATGAATAATAAAAACATATAAAAATATATGACAGAAAGTCTTATCGTAGGTGCGTTTTTGGGAGGGCTTGTTTCGTTTCTTGCCCCGTGTGTTCTTCCCATCATTCCAGGATTCCTTGCATATCTTGCTGGGGCACAAACAACAGATACGGGTTCAAAGCGCAAAGAAATCTTTATTAATAGTATCTTTTTTGTTGTCGGTTTTTCACTCATATTCGCCCTCCTTGGAGTACTCTTGAATACACTCCTTCAAGACATCGCCTACGGAGTGCAGTTGTGGCTCTCTCGCATTGGCGGAGTCATGATAATTTTTTTCGGTTTATATCTTGTCGGACTTATTAAAATTTCTTTTTTGGAGAAGGAATACAAGCTCGGCGTAAAAACAAAATTCAAGTCCCGCTATGCAACATCATTTCTCTTCGGTTTAGCTTTTGCAGCTGGCTGGACACCCTGCGTAGGTCCAGCATTAGGGGTCATATTGGGACTTGCAGCAACAGCTCCGGGCAGTGCATTCGTTCTCTTGCTTACCTATGCATTAGGACTTGGAATCCCATTTCTCATCGTGGGTGCTTTCACCGGAAAAGCAACACAATTTATTGATCGCTACGCAACGCGACTGAAATATCTCAATATTTTTTTTGGAGTTTTCCTTCTTCTCATCGGCATTCTCGTATTTACACAAAAACTTTCTCTCATAGCAAACTTCGGTTTCCTTAATACCATACTGCTTCAATGAAAACATCAAAACCATACATTCTTATCGCAAGTATTCTTCTTATCATCGGTACGATCTACATCATCAATTCAAAGAGTGCAGAGAGACCGAACACGACCGAATCTGTCGCGGTCAATCCGCGAGTTTCTCCTCAACAAAGTGATGCCGGGAAGAAAAAATCAAAGCAATATGAGTTAGCAAAAGAAATCACCACCCCCGATGGTTTTATCAATACAAACGATATGCCCATTACGATCAGCGACTTGATCAGCAAAAAAGTTATTCTTATCGATTTTTGGACGTACAGTTGTATCAATTGCCAGCGAACGACACCGTATCTCAACGCATGGTATGAAAAATACAAAGACAAAGGTTTTGTCATTATTGGCGTACACACGCCCGAATTTGATTTTGAAAAAGAGTATAAAAATGTCCTCGCCGCAACTCAAAAATTTGGAATACAATTTCCCGTCGTGCTTGATAACGATTTCTCAACATGGATCGCATACAATAATCGCTACTGGCCAAGAAAATATCTTATCGATATTGACGGCTATATCGTCTATGATCACATAGGGGAGGGGGGTTATGAGGAGACCGAACGAGAAATCCAAAAAGCGTTGGATGAGAGAATGACTGTACTCGGCAAGAATGAAACAGTCAGTCAGCCTCTCACAAAAGAGATACCTCCTCAAGGAGTGTCCGGAAGTCCTGAAACCTATTTTGGCGCTAAAAGAAACCAATTCTTTGGGAATGGGGAATCTGGCATTTCAGGAAAGCAAAGCAGTCTCACGTTTCCATCAAAACCAAAAAAGAACACCTTATACCTTTCAGGAGACTGGAACATAACCGACGAATTTGCACAAAATATTTCCACCGCAGGTAATCTCTATACCTACACCTCAAAAGATGTTTTCTTTGTGTCTATGTCTGAAACAGAAACTACCATTGAAGTTCTTCGCGACGGAGTACCTCTTGGCTCCGAAGCAGGAGCCGACATTATTAAAACTTCTGACGGAAAAACTATTCTGAAAATACAAGAGGCGCGTCTCTATAAAATCATTCAAGATAAGCAGTCAGGCACGCATACGCTTCAATTTAAAATTTCGAGGCCAGAACTCAAAGCATTCACCTTTACCTTTGGATAGAAGTTGCTCAATACCGCGATCTGCAGAACATATGGATACATCTTCACCAAAACGATTTTTCATTCTTGTTTGGTGTATAGGAATCATACTCCTCTACACTGCAGCAAGATTTATCTATGCTGAAGATTTTCTTTCACATGCTTCAGGCCTGGCCGCATCTCCCGTTATTCTTTTATTTCTTTTTTCCTATACGAAAGAATGGCTTACTCAAATATATGGCTCCTCACCTGATGCAACAGGTACAAGCGCAAGGCTAGCCATAAAAGCATTATCAAAAGCTATTATCTTTCTTGCTATTTGCGAGCTTATTATCATCGGCAAACTTCTCTTGGTTGTCTTCTATCCAGCGCCAATTTCCAAAACAGAGAATCAGGCACCTGCAGACACCTCAACAGAACCTATCGACCTCACAGCAAACTGGACAACCTACACCAACAAGCCGTACGGATTTGAATTAAGATATCCTCCCGACCTCGAAAGTTCGAGATCAACAGGAAACGAAACATTTGAATACTGCAACGGAACAACAACAGAGCAGGGTTGTGATGGAATATTGTATCGGCTTGCAATAACCGTTCTCAATGAACGATTCGATACGAGCCGCTTTGATACCTATTTCGATACTCCCGTCAGAAGATACGAGGTGCACAGAAGAGAGTTCTATACTGGCATGCAAAACATGTACGACTACAATGGCTTCGCCGCATACACGATGATTGGCAACATAACCATCGGTATACATTTCAGCGGAAACGGTTTCATTGAGAACAGCGACAGCCTCACCCCTGCTGAACTGCAAAAAATCATTGCAATACTCTCCACACTCCGGGAGATCTAACAGCCTGTACGTGCGTGTATAGGTGTAGGACCAAGCTTGATGTGGTAGAATACATCCTCACTATGACCGAAAAACAGCAAACTGTCATAACACGTTTCCCGCCCTCGCCAACTGGGAAGCTTCATATTGGCAATGCCCGAACAGCTCTTTTTAACTACCTCTTCGCAAAGCATCACAGAGGCACGATCATCCTGCGTTTCGAAGACACTGACCGTGCGCGATCTAAAAAAGAGTATGAGGAGAATATTCTTGACGCTTTGACGTGGCTTGGAATGGAATTTGCCGAAACATACCGCCAGTCCGAACGAACCGAAACATACCGCAAATATCTTGAAGAACTTCTTGCAAAAAACCTGGCATATGTTTCAAACGAGAAAGATAATGAGGGCAAGAAAGGCAGCGTCATCCGTTTCAGAAACCCAAACAAGAAAATCACGTTCTCGGACCTCATTCGCGGAGATATCACATTCGACACCGAAGAGCTTGGTGATTTTGTGATCGCTCGCAGTATCGACGATCCCATCTACCACTTTGCTGTCGTCGTCGATGACTTTGAAATGGGCATTACCCACATTATCCGTGGAGAGGATCATATCTCGAACACACCGCGCCAGATCCTTATACAAGAGGCTATCGGCGCCCCGCGTCCAGTATACGCCCATCTGCCGCTCATTCTTTCAAAGGATCGATCCAAACTCTCGAAACGCGGTGGAGCAGTCGCTACAACAGATTACCGAAAAGAAGGATACTTGCCAGAGGCAATCATCAACTACCTGGCGCTTCTTGGATGGAATCCTGGTACGCCGCAGGAGATTTTTACACTACAACAACTCATCGAGCAGTTTGATATCACCAAGATCCAGAAGAGTGGGGCAGTGTTCGATGTTGAAAAACTCAAATGGATCAACAAAGAGCACATCAAGCTTCTCACGCGCGATGCATTCCGAAGCATGGTTATGCAGTATGTACCGGAATTACTACAGAACTCCCCTGGATCACTTGAAATCATGGAGCGGCTGCTTCCCCTTATTCAAGAAAAGACTGAAATATTGTGCGACGTTAGACAACAATTTGAGCAAGGAGAATATGACTATGCCTTCGCAGACCTTGCGCCCTATGATGTCGACAAGCTCATGTGGAAAGACGAAAAAAACCCTCAAAAAACTGCCGAGAAGTTATCAAAAGTTCTAGAAATTATATCTCTAATTCCGCTAGATATTTTTTCTGAAATTTCTGTTAAAGAAAAACTTTGGAATTTTGCCACAGAAGCCGGCCGCGGCAGCGTATTATGGCCCATGCGCTATGCACTTTCGGGAAGAGAGCGGTCTCCCGATCCATTCAGTCTGTGCTTCATACTTGGCAAAGAAAAAGCGCTCAAAAGGCTCAGAGCTGCAATTTTAGCACTAGGGAATCACCAAACCGATTAAAACCAGTTACTTAGAGTATGGGTGCAAGAACTTTCTATCATAGAACGGCGCATTATGGAGCAGTTCTTTTGTTCATTTTTTGTGGCGCGCATGTTGCAACCGCTGCAAGCAAGATCGAAGAGCTCCAAGGGCAGATCGGCAGCCGCAATTCGGAACTCACACGCATTGAGAAAGAGATCAAAGAGTATCAAGGCCAGCTTGTACAGATTGGCAAAGAAAAAAGCTCGCTTAAAAACACCATTCGAACGTTTGATGTTTCCATAAAAAAATTCAGCAGCGACATACGGGCGACAGAAAACAAAATCACTTCCGCAACACACAGCATTGAAAAACTCGGTTCGAGCATTACGGAGAAAGAAGAAAAAATAAAACAGAACGCGAGCACGCTCGCGCGTTCCCTGCGTGCAATGAATGAAGCAGAGTCGGAAACACTCGTCGAGCTTGTGCTTGCGCACACCAGACTCTCCGAGGTTTGGAATCAGATCGCAGGCATGGGACAGTTCCAAGCGGAGGTTAACGAAAGCCTTGCATCGCTTAAAACCCTTAAGGAAGAGCTCGTAGAAAATAAGGTTCAGGAGCAAGAGAAAAAAAAGGATCTCCTGGCGTACAAAAATGATCTCGACGATAAGAAAGATATCGTCGAATACAACCGCACCGAGAAAAACAAAGTTCTGAAGGTTACGGAAAATAAAGAGACTACCTATGCACAGCAATTAGCCGAAAAGAAAAAGAAACAGGAGCAATTTCTCGCAGAATTGCTCGAGCTAGAGTCGCAGCTTCAGCTTGAGATCGATCCGAGCGCGCTCCCACTGCCAGGGTCAAAGGTGCTCGCATGGCCGCTCGATAACGTTACGATAACCCAATACTTCGGTAATACTGAATTCGCACAGACTACGCAGGCATACAAAGGTCAAGGCCATAATGGCATTGACCTTGCTGCCACAACCGGTACAACCGTCAAAGCTGCTCTTGCAGGCGTTATAACAGCCACCGGCAATACAGATATTGTCCCTGGATGCTATTCCTATGGTAAATGGGTGCTTATACGCCATGCTAACGGTTTATCGACCCTCTATGCCCATTTATCGATTATCAAGGCCCTACAGGGCCAGGAAGTAGCTACAGGCGATACAATAGGCTTTAGCGGCAATACAGGCTATTCTACCGGCCCACACCTGCATTTCACCGTATATGCCACCCAGGGCGTGCGTGTTCAAGAATTCAGCAAGAGCATCAATTGCAAAAATACATCGATTCCAATTGCGGATTTAAAAGCGTATTTAAATCCGCTGCAATATTTATAGAGAGAAGCGAGAAGAAAATAGTAGAAAATAAACACAAAATTTTAGAAGCCACCTCTCTATACGTTTGGAAGGCATGGCGTGCCTTCCAAAAGAAAGGTGTACAGGGGGATTGCAGGTCTGCCATATACCCTAGGTTTTTAGTATATAACGTCGCAAAAGATATATTGTGCGACGTTATAGCTATTTCCCCGACACCCTATCTATGAGGGTCATCACTATATACTTCTCCCTCTTCTTTGCACCTATCATTAATAGAACGTACGCATTTGACTACATCTTCGACACAGCGACAAAGAAGTGCTCCAAATGTGTATGTGTCTTAATTCAAAAAAACAAAACCCACACCTAGATAAGCTCACGCGAGCAATTCCTAGGTGTGGGTTCAGTTACAAAATCTGCGCGCCAGGATACTCGCCTCGCAGATACAAAATAAATCTGTAAACATGAACTGGTATCTTTACTTCTGTGACCCTGCAGTTGTTTTTGAAAAATACTACCGAGACAGCGTGTGTTTTTCCTCCCATCTCATACATCACAGCCTTATCTGCCCCAGCATTCCTCGATAGCTTTGAATTTACCCAATACGCGATACCCTGCGCCGATTGACCAAAATATATCCGCGAACGTAGAATATTTTGTGTATGCTTCTTCATCTCAAAAAGAGTAGCCTCCTCATCCTCGCATTTTGCCCATGCTAAATTCCTTTCGGAAAAAAGTACCGGTACTACAAGAGCTATCAAAAGAGCAACCAACACAACATTATACAGCATTCGAATCATGCAGATCGATTTGCTTTTCATGTGTACTCACTCCTCCCCTTTTTAGTGATGTTAACTGGACATATAATACAATATAAACAGCATATTGTCAAGATATGCTGTTTATATTGTATTATTCAGAACTATTTCTTGTGCCTGTTGCGACGACGCAGCTTCTTCCGACGCCTGCGCTTGACCGACTTACGCTTTAACTTGAGTTTAGTACCCATGCATAAAATATACCCTAAACAAGGCTCTCGTGCAATTGCATAAAGATGAGCTTGGTGAATATTGGGCTAAAGGTGATTTCTAGGTGCCAGATTTAATGTATTATGGCTCTATTAAG
>OBEQ012232803.1_pt1 | contig 42061 bp, 34 predicted proteins | sample 1670901 | NCBI WGS metagenome assembly OBEQ01 (sample SAMEA104232315, study PRJEB22302) | groundwater metagenome | biome: forest; feature: aquifer; material: groundwater | place: USA | collected 2011-08-07 | depth 5.4 m
CCGCGTTTTTGGCGGCGGCGCCGGACAGAAAGGCGCCGGGGTATCCGGCGGCGCGCGCCTGCTTGATGAGCAGGCCCGCCTCCATGTAAATCCCCCCGAAGAAAACCGCGTCGGGACGCGCCTTGAGGATCACCGCGACCGCCGGGGCGAAGTCCTTGTCGCCGAGGGTGACCTCCTCGAAGCGGGCGACCGTGCCGCCCTTGCGCTCGATCGCGCCGCGGTAGGTCTCGGCCAGGCCGAGGCCGTACGGCGTCCGGTCGTGAACGAGAACGAAGCGCTTGAGCGCCAAGCGCTTGATCGCGTAATCGGCGGCGAACTCGCCCTGCATCGCGTCCGAGGGGGGGAGGCGGAACACGACGCGTTCTCCTCCCCAGTCCGGGCGGTCCTGCTGCGCCGTGAGCGCGGTCGCGGTGGCCGAGGGGGTGATCATCGCCAGAGGCGCCTGCGCGTACACGCGCGAAGCCTCGATGGCGCAGCCCGAGGTCAGGTGGCCGATCACCGCGAACACGAGCGGATCGTCGACGGCGCGACGCGCGACGGCGGCGGCCTCGAAGGGGTCGGAACGGTCGTCGAAGGCGACGACCTCGACCTGCGGCAGGCCGCCGAGCTCGAGCTCGTCTTCCACGGCCATGCGCACCCCGCGCTCCACGCCCTGGCCCGACGCGGCCATGTCGCCGCTCAGCGGGACCGCAACGAGCAGACGCGCGGGCGCGCCTACGCGCGAGCACGCGCACGCGAGGAGCAGTCCGGCGGCGAGCGCGCTGCGTCGAATCATGAGCCAGTGTACGAAAAAGCTATCATCGCTGCGTGAGCGCTGTCGATGTAAGTCGCGTGCGCGTCTTCGAGTTGGGCGAGGGAGCAACGGCCTGGCCTACGGCCGCCCTCTGCCTCGTCGCGCTTGCCGTGCAGGCCGCTTCCAGCGCGGCGGGCGTGAGCGGGCTCTGGCCCGCCGCGCTGTCGATCGGCATTAATAGCGCCTGCGCGTACGCGCAGTTCACCGTGCTTCATGACGCTGCGCATCGTTGCCTTTCGCGCGTGTCCTGGCTCAACGAAGTTTTCGGCTATATCGCAACCCTCGTTCTTTGCGGTCCCTACGCCGCGTTTCGCCGCAACCACCTTCATCACCATGCCCACACCAACGACCCGCGCGAGGATCCGGACTTCTGGGTCGCGGGGCAAACCTGGCTCGGCACCGGCCTGCGCTGCCTGACGATGATGCAGATGCATTACTGGACCTACCTGACGCGTCTGCGCCGCCGCGACTCCGCCTACGTTCAGTCCCTAATGACGATCGCGGCGATCTGCGGACTTCATGCGTGGGCCTGGCGCGCGGGCTATCTACTCGATCTCTTGCTGTATTGGACCTTGCCTGCTCAGCTTGCCGTGGCCGCGCTGGCTCTCACCTTCGACTACTGGCCGCATCGCCCGCACACGGCCCGCGGCCGCTTCAAGGACACGGCGAACATCCTTCCTGCCTGGCTCGACCCGATCTTTCTGTGCCAGAATCTTCATGCCGTGCATCACCTGTTCCCGCAGCTCCCCTGGTACCGCTACCGCGAGGCTCTCGGTGTCATCGACGTCGGGCTTAAGCGCGAAGGCGTTGCGCAATGGGGCTTCTGGGAAGCGGTGAAGAAACTCAAACCGGGGCCCCTCCCTTCATGATCCAGCTTCTCGACGGCGCGTATGTCTGGTCAGCCTTCAACGCCGAGAAGAAGTTCAACTTCAACGGCCACATCCTGAAGACCGCCGAAGGCGCCGTCATCGTCGACCCCGTGGCGTTCTCGGCCGACGATCTCGCCTACATCGACGCGGCGGGACTGAAGCCCGACGCGCTGGTGATCACCAACCGAAATCACCTCCGCGAACGCGCGGAGGTGATCCGATACTGGAAGATTCCGACGGTGCTGCATGCGGCCGAAGTTGTGGAGGCCGGAATAACGCCCGAAAAGACCGTTAAGGACGGCGACATGATCCACGGGATTGTCTGCGTGCATCTCCCCGGAAAATCCCCGGGAGAAATCGCTCTGTATTGGCCCGAACGACGAATGTTTCTTCTCGGCGACGCCTTGATCGCGCCATACGGCCGGCTCAAGACCGTGCCGGCCGAGAAGCAGGACGACCCGGCGCGGCTTAAGAAGTCGCTTGAGCTGCTTCGAACCTTTGATTTCGACCATCTGCTTGTCGGCGACGGTGATCCGATTCTGGGCGACGCGAAGACTGCGGTCGTCGCCTTCTTGAATAAAAATTCGTGAGACGGTTCTCGTGCCGCATCTACGGCGTTTTGCGCGACGGCAATAATGTGCTGCTGACCCGCTCTCGCTTTCTTGAACGGACCTTCATCAACTTTCCTGGGGGCGGCGTGGAGATCGAGGAGGCCCCGGGCGACGCCCTGCGCCGCGAGTTCGCCGAAGAGACGGGTCTCGTCGTTAATCCCGTGCGCGTCCTGTACGCGAGCCAGGAGGCGCACCTGTCCACGCAGGCGCCGATCCAGATCGTGTCGGTGTACTGGCTCGTCGAGCGGGTCTCCGGCGAACTGCGCCTGGCCGGCAACGGCGACGATGTGCTCGAGCTGTTCTGGTGCGACGCCGCCGGCCTGCCGCTCGCGGAGATGTTCCCGGCCGAAGTCGAGTTCTGCACGAAGCTGCCCGCTTTGCTCGGGTAGGGACTCGCACCCTTGAATACCGCCTGTTCCGGGGGTATCCTCAAGACGTGAAGGGTCTCACTCTTGCGCTCGTCGCGTTTTTTGGCATCCGTGCCGCGGCGGGCCCCGCCGGCCGCGTCGACGCCCATGCCGTCCCGGCCACCGGCTATGCGGGGGCATATCTCGGGACGGTGTCGCTGTCCTTGGCCGCCGACCCCCTGTACGGCTCGCGCCTGCTCGACTCCTTCGAACTGCACCTGCGCTCGATCGCGGCGATGACCGCCCCGCGCGCGGTGACGGACTATCTCGAGGTCGCGGCGGTCGGCGCCGGCGCAAGTTCCGCGGCGGCGCTCAAGGCCTCGCTCGGCAAGGAGCCGCTGCCGCCCCAGCGCGCGGCCGCGCTCATGCTCGCCCACGCGCTCGCGCGGCCGGAGCAGTTTCGCGAAGTTCTCGAGGGGCTGGAGTCGCGCAAGGCGGGCCTGGGCAAGCACACGGCCAAGCTCCTGCGCGAGGCGAGCGGCTGGGGGGACAAGCGCCTGATCGCCGCCCTGCGTTCGCGCGGCGCCGTTGAGCCGAAGGCAACCGCGCTGACGTACGACCGCTTCGGCCAGCTCGACCGCCTCTTCGATGGCGGCGGCTTGGGAGCGGTCTCCGCGCCCGCCGGCTACGACGGTTACGGCCCGGACGGCCGGCCGCGCCGCTCCGGTCTTGTGCCCGCGCACCAGTAGGTCGTTGAGCGCGCCGCCCCAATCTTGTAGAATGACCTCCACGGGCCTTTAGCTCAGCTGGGAGAGCGCCTGCATGGCATGCAGGAGGTCAGCGGTTCGATCCCGCTAAGGTCCAAAATTTCAAACAGAACAGCCTCCTGTGAGGGAGGTTGTTCTATTCCCAGCCCACCTGGCAGCCGCGTCTCTTGCCTGCCGGGTTCTCGGTGCTGCGGGATTCATCGAAGCCCCCGATAGAGGTTATACTTATCGGGTGAAACAGTTAACGGCGCGAGTTGGTCTCCTGCTAGCCATTATGGTGTCGTTCACATCCTGTGTCACTGTAAGGGACCAGGAGAATCGGCTGGTCGATGCCCAGCGCCTGAATGAGGCGCGCCTGCAGAATATTTTTTCCATTGAACATATCGGGATGCTGCAGGTTCGATCGCTGGTCTACAAGCCAGACAGACTGCCGCTGGGGGAGTTCCTCAAGAAGCTTTCGCAGGGCAAATACGATGAGGCTTTGAAATCCGCGCACCTGCGCTATGCGCCATCAAATGCCGATGACCAAGCGTTAAAGACGTTGATGCGAGAGGGTTTTATCCCGGTGCTCGTCGATGTCGTGAATACCGGGACTGAGCCGGTGGACCTCGCACATCTGCTCTTGGCGCTCGACGATGAGGGGCGTGAACTGCTGGCCCCGATCCCGAATCAAGACCTACCGCGCGAGTTCGAAAAGTTAAATCCTAAGGCCATTGCGGCTAACATCTACAATACAGGTGCAGTTGTGGTCGGCTACGCGGCATTGATAACCGCGCTGGCGGTCGCATCTGTTGCTCCATGTCGGGGGATGGAGATGCCCTGCAGAGAGTCCCCTATGTTGGAACTGACAGATAAATTCGCCGAGTCCCTTGGTGCGCGGATTTACAATCCCGTGCGAAAGACGATTATCATGGATTACGGCAGCCTGCTCTGGTCGCCTCAGACACTCATGCATGGCGCCAGCGCTTCGGGACTGCTTTTTTTTCGTGTGAAGAAGCCCTCTTGGGGCGGGCTGAGGTTCAAGGCTCGGCTCGCCCAGCCTTAGGCTGACGAAAAATCAAGTGCAACACCCGATAGTCGGACCCTTCCAGTTGAAACGCCAAGACAGGCGGTCAGGCCGGTGACGTTAATTTTGGATTAACTGTCTGACGGCTCCTTCAAAAAAGGAAACCACGCTATCTTGGTGCGGCAGAGACGGATGAGGCTTCGAGTCGTTCGTATCGTATTCGGCCGCTTTGAAGCGGATATCCCCGTTGTCCCAAAGGCCGATGGAGATGGTAGCCGATACCGTTTTTGATCCGACTGCTCTCTTCTCTTTGGCGCTGTAGGTGAACCAGACCATAATCGGGACAAATGAGTTTTCGCAAAGTCCCATGGTCCCGTCTTTCTGAGTGCACCTGGTCCACTGGGCCAATATATGAGGGTAACCTTCGTTAGCCGCTAGCTTTGAAGTCTTTTCTAGCTTGTAGGAGACCACTCCGTTGGTGTCGCTCTTCACGCTCCGCGGTGACATAAGGAGGGTATCCACGAGTTGTTTGGCGAGCTCGGGAGCGATATGGTCAGACGCAATTTGAACTTGGGCTGCTGCTTCGGATGCGGCAAGCCGGGCTCTGACTTCGTTCTGCTTGACTTCGATTTCTTTGCTGACCCGGCTCAACTGCGACTCGAAGCTCTCTTGGGAGAAGCTTGGGGCCGGCATGAGTAGGGTAAGTAACAGCATAACAATCGCCCGTAGCGTTTTCATTTTGACCCCCAGCAGGGTTTGCCTGCTAAAAGAAGTTTAACGGAACGGCACTTTTTAGCAGGTGTCCTTGGCCTAACCTGATGAGGCATAAAGGCCTAGGTCTAAATGGGTCGAAAGCCCTATATTGATGACAGCGCGGTGCGCGAGGTTCGAAATGACTGCATATGTAAGACAAAATAATATTGACTTACATTTAACAAAATGCTATACTTATTACGGAATGGGGGATATCATGGAAACGGCAATGGTGACGACGAAAGGACAGATCGTCATTCCGTCTCGAATCAGGCATAGATTGAAAATCAAGAAGGGAACAAGGGTCTGCTTTATTGAACAAGGCAAGGATTTGGTCCTTAGACCCGTGACGGACGAATATATCGATGGTCTCAAGGGCTTCCTGCCCACGAAGGGGAAGGCCCTAAAGTCGCTTCTTAAGGAAAGAAAGCGAGAACGCGACCTATGAGCGCCCGGAAGGTTCTTGACTCCTATGCAGTCATCGCGTTCTTTGAGAATGAAAGCGGCGCGGAGCGCGTGGCAGAGCTCTTCAAGCAGGCGCGGGATCGTGATAAACCATTGTTCATGAGCGTGATCAACTGGGGCGAGGTGTACTACATCTTGTCGCGCACTGCCGGGCCGGAGACAGCTCAACGCGCTCTTCGGAGTCTGGAAACGCTGCCCATTGAGCTCGTTCCCGCCGACAAGGAGGCTGCCCGGCTGGCGGCAGAATTTAAGTCCAGCCGCCGCATGTCATATGCGGACTGCTTTGCGGCCGCCCTCGCACGAATGAAGCACGCTGACCTGGTGACGGGAGACAGGGAGTTCAAGGAGATCGAGGACACAATAACGATCGTCTGGTTATGAGCGTAGTGCGCCGGGCGTTAACCTGGAGTTAAGGTTTTATTTGGTCGCGCGCCGGCTCGAACGGTGCTATATCCATGGTGAGAGGTGAGACTATGGATGAGCTTCGACTCGTGCAGTTGACCAAAGAGATGGTCGCCGAAGAGCTGCGTTTGCTAGGGGATCCGTGCGCGGCCGCCGCCTCCGTTGTGCGCAAGACGATATTGGCCGCCTTCCAGGACACCTCCCCCGCGGATACCCCGCCGGCGAGGATCATCGAGGACGCCGTGAAGGGGGCCATGACGGCCTTGCTTCTGGCCGATCACAGCCTGACGCGGGGCTCGATTTTTGTCGTCGAGGCCGTGATGGACGCCGCCGCCAAGCGGGACCTTGATCCCACCGACAGCATGCGCGCGGCGCTCAAGGGCCTGGCCGATCTGCGACGCTTCGTGGACCCGGGCCGCATGGACGACATCCGTCTCCAGATCGAGACGCATTACATGGGCGCGGGCGCGGTGTTGATGGAGTATTTGCGCGAGGCGCCGGTTCTTAAGCGGTAGGTTGCGGCGTTGGCGGGGGGTCTGCTACGATGGGTCGTGCTTGTGGCACTTCTCGCGATGACCGCGCTGCCCCTGACCGACCCGCTGATCGACCTTCAGGCCCTGATTCCGGACGCGGTTCTGGACATCCGCTACGCGACCAAGGACAACCTGACGGGGCGGCCTTTGTATCCGTTTCCCGCCGCCTTTTTGCGGCGCTCCGCCGCGATAAAGCTGAATAAGGCCGCGGCGGACTTGCGGTCCAAAAAAATAAGATTGGTGATCTACGACGCTTATCGGCCGCTGTCCGTACAGAAGGTCTTGTGGGCGGCCAAGCCGGATCCGCGCTGGGTCGCCAGTCCCGCCAAGGGTTCTTCTCATAATCGCGCCGCAGCGGTGGACCTCGCACTCGCCGACGAGACGGGCAAGCCGCTGCCGATGCCCTCGGCCTACGACGAGTTCGGCCCGCGCGCGCGTCATGGCGCGAAGGGGGTGCCGGCCGGCGCTCGCCGCAACGCCGAGATTTTGAAGGCGGCGCTGGAAAAAGCCGGTTTTGAATCCCTCCAGGACGAATGGTGGCATTACCGAGATTCGGACGCGAAGAGCTGGCCAATCCTCGATATCCCGTTTGAGCAGGTGAGCCGATGAAAGCATTGAAAGTCGTCTTCTTGTTCGCGGTCGTCTTCGGCGTGATCGCCGTGGGCGCCGTGTCGCTGTGGCTCGGGCGGGGCGTCAAGCTCGCCGTCGAGCGCTACTTTCCCGCCGTCGTGGGCGCGCCCGTGACGGTCGGCACGGTGATCCTCACGCCCTGGTCGGGGCGCGGCGCCGTCAAGAATCTCGTCATCGGCAATCCCCCGGGCTTCAAGGGCGCGCACGCGCTTAAAGTCGCTTCGGTCGAAGTCAAAATCAAGCTGTCATCGCTCGCCTCCAACATGATCGTCGTCGACAGCATCGTGGTGCGCGACCCCGAGATTCTCTATGAGATGGGGACCGGAGGTAGCAATCTGACCCGGCTTCAACGCAACGCGGAAGGCGCCAAAGGGAAGAGCTCGGCCGCGTCCGCCTCGAGCGGCGGAGACAAATCCATGCTCATCAAGGATCTGCTTGTGACCGGAGGTCAGGTCGGCGTCACCGCGCCCGCGCTGGGCCAGCAGGGCATAAAAGTCGCTCTGCCCGGGGTTCACCTGAGCAATCTCGGCGGCAAAGGCCGCTCGCCGGCCGATTGCGCGGCCCAAATTTTCGGCGCGATCGCGGGTTCCGCCGGAAAGGCGGCGTCCGGGGTTGGGGCGACGGCGCTCCGCTCGACGGCGGCGTCCGTTCTGGGCAAGCTCGGCGGTCTTCTCAAGGGTCGCCGATGACCTTGCTCACTCCCGGCGCCGTCGAGGCGACGGCCGCCGAGGCCGCCGCGAAAGCCGCCGCTGCGCGCCATGCGGCCGCCGTCTGGCGCCGGACCACGGTCGCTCAGCGGGTTGTGATCCTGCGCGCGCTGTGGAAAGCCCTTTCCGCGCGCCGCGAGGAGATTCGCGCGGTCGTCCATGAGGAGACCGGCAAGCCGCTGGTGGAAGTCGACCTTATGGAACTCGGCGCCGCGGGATTGCTCGTGGATTGGATGACTTCGGCGGCTGCGCGGGTGCTGGGCGACAAAGCCGCCGCCAAGCCCTGGTCCTTATTCAATAAACGGGCCTATGAGCGCCGCGTGCCGCGCGGCGTCATCGGCTTGATCACGCCTTGGAACATGCCGTTTTTAATCCCCTTCGGCGACGCCTTTGCCGCGATGCTCGCGGGCAACGCCGTCCTGCTCAAGCCTTCCGAGTGGACGACGAAGACCGCGCTGTGGCTCGAGACGGCGATCGCCGCGACGACCTTGCTGCCGGAGGGGCTGCTGTCGGTCGTGCCCGGCGGCGCTTCCGCCGGGGAGGCCGTTATTGACGCCTCCGACATGACGGTGTTCACCGGATCTCTGAAGACGGGCCGTGCGGTCGCGGTGCGCGCCGCGGGCCAGCTCAAGCCGGTGATTCTCGAGCTCGGCGGCAAGCACCCGATGATCGTGCTCGCCGACGCATCTTTAGAACGCGCGGCGTCAGCCGCGACGTGGGCCGCCTGCTCGAATGCCGGGCAGGTGTGCGTCGGCGTGGAGCGCGTCTTCGTCGAGGCCGAGGTCTACGACCGTTTTATCGAGATAGTGCGGCCGAAGGTCGCCGCGCTGCGCCAGAATCTTGACGGCCGCGACGCCGACCTGGGCCGCCTCGTGTTCCCACCCCTGCTCGACCGCATTCAAGAGCAGCTCGAGGACGCGCGCAAGAAGGGCGCGCGCGTGATCGGCGGCGAGGTGCTCGACCGCGCCAACCTGCTGATGGCGCCCGCGCTCGTGCTCGACGCGCGCATGGACATGAAAGTGATGAACGACGAGAGCTTCGGGCCCGTGATCCCGATCATGAAAGTTGCGCGCGCCGAGGAGGCGGTGGCACTCGCCAACGCGGGACCCGAGGGGCTCGCGGCCAGCGTCTGGACCACCGACCTCGCCAAGGGCGAGATGCTCGCCGCGGCATTAGAAGTGGGGTTGGTCGGAGTCAACGAGCCCGCGTCGCATTATGCCTTCGGCGCATTGCCCTTCGGCGGCATGAAGCAAAGCGGCATGGGGCGCCGTCACGGAGAAGAGGGCCTTCTTGCCTTCACGCAATCGCAGTCGGTGTTGGTCCACGAGTGGCCGGACGCCGCTCCCGATCTGTGGTGGTTCCCATATAATGAAAGAAAGGCGGGGTTTCTGCGGCGTCTGATGGGTTTGCCGTGATATTAGGTGTCCACGCCTCGGTCAGGCGGGGATACATGGCGGCGCTGGATGAAGTCATGGCGCTCGGCTGCAAGTCCTTCCAAATGCTGCCGTACCGCCGTCACCACGAGCCGTCTCCCCAAGAGTTGGCTTCTTTTAACGCCGCGCTGCGCGCGGCGAAGCTCCAACTGCTCGTTCACTCCCGCTTCGTGCCCAGTTTGGCGTCGTCGGAAGGCGCTCGTCGCTCCCGATCGATACAACATCTCGCCAAGGAATTGTCGTTGGCCATGTCTCTTGGCGGATCTGCGTACGTGATTCACGGCGGCGCCTATTCGGCCGATTCAAGTCTCGAGGCCGGGATTCGCCACTTCGCCCAGTCCGTCATAATGGCCGTCGAACAGAGCGCCTGCCCTGTTCCGTTGCTTTTAGAAAATGTCCCCGGCGGCGGCCGCCGCATGGGCGGCAGCCTCGAGGAGCTGACTCGTCTTCACGACGCGCTGAAACCCGCTCTCCCCAATCTCGGAGTCTGCCTCGACACCGCGCACGCCTACGCCGCCGGCTACGACTGTTCCTCCGCCGAGGGCGCGCTCAAGTTCCTGGCCCGCGCCCGCCGCCTGCTCGGCTTTTCCGCCGTCCGCGCCTTCCACTTAAACGACAGCAGGGCGTTACTCGGTTCTCACCGCGAGCATCACGAGCATTGGGGAAAAGGCCGTCTCGGCAGCGAGGGTCTGAAGGCCATGCTCGACCGCGAAGAGTTCTCTGACGCGCCCGGAATCCTGGAAACCCCGAAGGACGGGCCCGACGCGGACCGCGCCAATCTCGAGTTCGCCCGCCGGCTCTCGTCGAGTACCTTGATAACCCCTGGGATGGGGCTATACTATCGCAACGCGACGGGGGAACCGTGAAAAGAATCGTCGTTCTGTCATTTTTGGTCGCGGCGGCCTCGTCTGCGGTCGCCGGAGACGGCGTCGTCGTCATCCAAGACCTGCTCAAGGATGTTTCCGCGGCCGATCGAGCGGCTTTCGCTGGAGCGCTGACCCTCGGCGAGGGCCGCGTCCTGTCCGCGAACTTCAAGGCGCTCAAGGGACTGCCTGATGACCGGCTCTCCGCCGTTAAGGCCGCGCTCGCGCCCAAGGCGGAACCGAAGCGGAAGGGGAAAAAGGCGCCGAAGGCGGGCAAGATGGCGACCCTCTCCGAACTGCTCAAAGGCGTGCCGAAGCCGGTTGCCGATGAGTTCATGGACGGCCTTTCATTCATCGACGGGCGCGTCACGTCCGCCGTCACCGGCGGACTCAAGAAGGCGGTCCCGGAGAAACGGTATCGCGAAATTCTCGACGCCCTGGCCGCGCCGGGCACCAAGGTGCCGCACCTGACGCCGAAAGGCGTGTGCGGAAACGGCTGGTGTGACGACTCCGCCTGCGTGTCCCGCGGCAGCGAGCGTAGACATTGCGAATCTTCCCAGGATTCGACGTGCTACTCGACCTGCAAATAGCGGCGGTCCTCCTCCTGACGGCGGGCTGCGCCTCACCCGAGCGTCGGGCTCTCGCCGCCGCGCGCCGCGTGAGCGAGGCCGCGGACCGGATGCCTCCGGAGCGCGCCGCGGTCGCGGAGGCGGCCAAGGGCCTTGGGGCCGCCGATATATCCGCGGAGCGGCTCAGGGTCTGCGCGACGGAAACGGTCGCGGCGGTTCATGATGCGGCAGCTTCGGCGGCGTTCTACCGGCCCGAGTCCGAGGACATGGTTCTTCTCGAGGAACGGGTGCTGGATGAGAAAGTCCGTCGCGGTATGCGCGCGCCGCGCGACCTGAAGCGGATGTTTTTCGCGTACATGGGCGCGCGCATGTTCGATCGCGCCGCCGCTCTGCGCACGCGCTTTCCCGAGGTCGAGTTTCCTTCGATGCCCGAGCGGTTTCTCGTCGCGAGCTCCTCGGCTCCCGGCCGGCCCGTCTATGCCGTGGAAGCGGATTGGAAGACCGTCGAGCGGACCGCGCTGCCTCTCGACCGTGGCATCCGAGTCGTGATGCTGCTCTTTCCGGGCTGCCCCGCGGCCGAAGCCGCGACGGAGGATCTGCTGGCGGAGCCGGCGACGGCTCGCGCGCTGCGCGAGGGCGCGATCCTGCTCACGGAGCGCTTCGACGCGGAGGGCGTCGCCGCATGGAAACGGCGATTCGGACTGGGATCGTTCTTCATCGCGCGCCGCGCGTCGGATTTTCCGGAATTCAATTTCGCCGCGTCGCCCCATTTTTACTTTCTCAAAGACGGCGTCGTGAGGTCCGAACTGACCGGCTGGGGCGGCCCCGGGGGACCGTCGGTAAACCGCGCCCGGTGGCTCGCGGAACTGGAACGCGCCGCGCGCTAACCCGAAATCTTCAGTTCAACGATTTCTTTGTGTCTTAGTGTCTTTGTGGTTCAATCGTTCGGTTTTAATAAGTCCAGCCTCTGTAGTGCGTCTTAAGTGGAGCGCGAAGCCCGTACCGCAGCCCCCGTCCGAAGCTAAGCGGTGATGCGCAGGCCTTCGCGGCCGAGCACGACCTTCAGCCTGTAGCCGCGCTCATCGGCGCGCGCCTGCGCTTCCTCGCCCATCGCGTCGAGCACCGCGTCGGTGTAACCGTCGTCCTGATGGACGAGAACGAGCGCCTTGATGAGGTTCTTGCCCGCGAAATCCACGGCGGAGTGGAAGCTGGAATGTCCCATGTTGCGGTTTTTCTTGTAGTCCTCGGCGGTGTAGCGGCCGTCGTGGAACATCAGGTCGGCGCCGCGGCACGCCGCGCCGCTCTTCTCGTCGTAGTCCTGGAGCGCGGTCGCGTACTCGCCGTACAGCTCGCTGTCGGGGCAGTAGACGATTTTACGGCCGTCGGTTTGGAGGATGAAAGCGAGCGTCGTGCCGGGGTGGTTCGCGTAGAAGGCGGAGAGGCGCACGCCGGGCAGGATCTCGTAGGTCTGTTCCATTAGTTCATAAAGCTCGATTTTGGCGGGAGGCATCGAATCGCCGAAGCCGGGTTCAAAAACGGCCTTGAGCGCCTGCTCAAGCGGCTTGTCCGGGTCGGAGGCGCCGCTGATGTGGAGGGTGTAGTCCTTCTCGCGCGCGCAGGGAAAGCCCGCGAGACCCTCCACGTGGTCGTGGTGGAAGTGGGTCAGGAACAGCCAGAGTTCCTTGTGCCTGCCTGATTTCATCAGATCATTGCCGAGGAGGCTGATGCCCGAACCGGCGTCGAAAACGAACATATGGGACGGCGTCTCCACCGAGACGCAGGAGGTATGCTTGCCGTAGCGCGTGACGACCGGCGAAACGGCCGATGACGACGAGCGGCAGCCCCAGACCACGGCCTGGAGCTCGGTACGCGCGACCGGCGCGGTGGCCAAGGGCGGACACGCCGTCTTCATCGGCGCGACGCCCTGCTTGTCCATGAGTTCTTTGACCTTCTGGGCGAAGAGGTCCACGTCGTAGGGCTTCTCGATGAAGGCCTCGGCGCCGTACTGCGCCGCTCTCTGCTTCTCGGCCTCGAACGATTTTCCGGAAACGATGATCGCGCGGATCGGCTCGGTTTCGGGGTCGGATTTGAGGCGGTGCAGCAACGTTAATCCATCCAGACCCGGCATCAGGATGTCGAGAATGACGAGGGCGGGCTTTTCAGCCCTGATGATCTCCTGGGCTTTGAGGCTGTCTGAGATCAGGCGGGCGGTATAGCCGGCGTCGGCGAGGAGCTCGAGCGTGAGCCCGCCTACGAGGGGGTCGTCGTCGACTATGATGATTTGAGCGGACATTGCGGCGGGTATTCTATAATAATTACCCATGCGGATCATCGCCGGTGAAAGCCGAGGCCGTCTTCTCAAGGGCACGCCGAAGGCGATGCTGGTCAAACCCATCTCGGCCCGCATCAAGAAATCCGTCTTCGACATACTTCGCCTTCGTCTCGGGGGCGCGCGCGTGCTCGACTTATACGCCGGCACTGGCGCCGTCGGTATTGAAGCCTTATCGCGCGGCGCCGCTTCGGCGTTTTTCGTCGACGCCGACAAGCGCTGCATTCTTGTTATTGAAGAGAACCTCAAGCGCCTGAACCTTGCGGCGAAGGGCCGGGCGTGCTACGGCGACATACTTCAAGATTTGTCGTGGATAACGTACCGTGCCGGCGTCTCGGACTTTGATCTCATCTACATGGGGCCGCCGTACCGTACGGAAGACAACAAGATGCTCGCGTACTCGACTCCGACCTTGGCGCGCATGGCGCAGGCCAATCTGCTGGCGCCCGGCGGCTGGGCCCTTCTGCAGCGTTATAAAAAAGAACGAGCCGAGATTCCCTCCGGGTACGAAAAATTTCGCGAAGAGCGCTACGGCGACACCGACGTCGAATTCATTCGCCGCGCCGCTCCGGCCGCTTAATTGGAAATATCGTTCACCCGGTATCGGATTTACCGGGAGTGCCCCTGGAAGTACAAGCTTTTGTTCGTCGACGGCCGTAAAATTGCGTTGACGCCGAAGTCCTCCTTCGGCCTGTCTTTGCATCGCGCGCTCGAAGTATGGCAGCGCGGCGGCGAGCGCTCGCTTGAGTCCCTGCACGAGGCCCTGCGCGCGCAGTGGCTGGCGCAGGGATATCCGGATGAGGACGCCGAGGCGCGCTGGTATTTCAAGGCCCAGCGCGTCCTCCATCGCTTCCACACGGATGAGGAGTCGCGCCGCACCCGGACGGTCGGCGTCGAGAAGGAGTTCCTCTGGACCTCGGGCGCGCATCAGGTGCGCGGGATGATCGACCGAATCGACCAGAGCCCCGACGGAGAGTACGAGATCATCGATTACAAGACCGGTCCCGACGCGCCGACCGCCGCAGAGGTCGCCAAAGACGTGCAGCTGCGCTTCTACGCGCTCGGCGCCAAGCGCGGCCTGGGCCTAGCCCCCGCAACCTTGACCGTGGACTGCATCACCGTCGGCGAGCGCGTCAGTGCGCCCTACGACGACGGCGGCGAAGCCGCTCTCGACGCGGATATCCGCGCGGCGGCGTCGGGCATCGAGGCCGCAGCGTTTAAGCCCGACACGCGCTACTGTCCGCGCTGCGACTTCAGGAAGGACTGCCAGTACTCGACGGCGAAGTAGCGTTCCCGTCACACCGCCGTTGCCGAGCATCCCACGCCGCCTGGCGAACAGGAACATGATCCTCCGCCATGTCTTTGAGCGTCCTCGGAGTTCGCGCGCCGAGAATGAGTCTGCCTCCAAGAGCCTTGACGAGCCGCGACAAAGTCCCGGCGCGTACGTCCCGGTTCGCCTCGATTTTGGCGATCAAGCTTCGGCCCACGCCGGCCAGGACGGCCACTTCTTGTTGGGTTAGACGAAGTTGATCACGCAACCGGCGTAGAAAATACCCCGGGGTTCCGGATGAATCCGGCGGGCATGTCCATTCGTACTCTTTCATGATTTTTTCGTATTGCCGGGAGCTTTCCGACAAGCAGGCGTGCCGTATAAGGCATGTGAACTAGTCCCGGGACGAGTCTGTGTGCCGAATAGGGCACGCCCTGGCGGCATCCTCCGCTATCATACGATTGAGAACCCGAAAAAGTTCCATGAGGCGGGGACGAAATCTATTCTCACGCGTCGTTCTGCCGCCGGCGCTGGGCGTCGGACAGCTTGCTGAAGTCGCGCACGCAGTTCTTGCCGTCGTGCTTGGCCTGGTACAGGTTCATGTCCGCGCGATGCAGGAGCTCGGCCGGGGTTTCCTGTCTGGAGCCTTCGAAGGTCGCCGCGCCGATGCTGATGGTCGCGAGGTAGCCGTTTTGGACGATGCCGTCGCGCGCGCGCTCAGCGACGTGCACCGCGGTCGCGGCGTCGGCGCCGGGCATGATCACCAGGAACTCGTCCCCGCCGTAGCGTCCGAGGATATCGTCGGAGCGCACGTTCGCGGCCAAGGTCTCAGCCGTCTCTTTGATCACGCGATCTCCGAAGAGATGGCCGTGACTGTCGTTAATCCGTTTAAAGTCATCGATGTCGATCATCATGACCGACAGGGGAGTCTTGTGGGTCAAGGTCCGCTGTATTTCGAGCTCGAGGATTTCTTGGAGATAGCCGTGCGTGTAGGCGCCGGTCAGGCCGTCGGTGACGGACTTGATGTGCAGCTCGTCGACGCGCGCCGAGAGCACGCGGTTGTAGACGCGCTGCCGCTCGGAGCGCAGCCCGATCGCGTAACCGAAGAGGATGAACGCGAAGACGGTGCCCACGCCCATGTACGCGTAAAACAGGAAGTTGTAGTCGAGCTCGTGGCGGACCCAGATGCTTTTGAGCAGCGGGTCGGCGAGCCAGTAGCGCAAAAGAAAGGCGCCGGTGGGCGAGCCGAGGCCGAGTGCCGCGCCGGCGGCGGGATAGAGATAGTAGTGCGGAATCGAGCGCAAGGTCGCCAGTCGATCCTGCTTGTCGCGAACCCGGCGCCGCCGTGCCGTCATCGAGCCTGTTCGGGGCTCAGAGCCCAGAGGACGCGGGGCGCGGGGGAAAGTTCGAGTGCGATGATCGTACCCGGGCGCATTTCGAAGATGTTTTGGACGATGAGCGCGGCGATTTCGCCGAGCTGCGGCTGATGGCCGACGGCGAGCACCTCCTCGACCGACGCGGCGCGCGCGGCGAGGTCGCGCTCGACTTCCTCGGCGGGCCGGGTATTATCGAGGGCGGCGAACGACTCGGCGCCCGAGGACGGCTTGAGGATCGCGACCAGCTCGGCCGCGGTCTGCGCGGCGCGCAGAAGCGGCGAGTGAAGGATCAAGCTCGGCGCGCCGCCCCGGCGCGTGAGTGCTGCGGCCATGAGGCGCGCGTCCTCGCGGCCTTGATCGGAGAGGGGCCTCAGGGCGTCCTTGGATACGCCGGCCTCGGTCGTCGTCTGGGCATGGCCGTGCCGCATCAGATAGAGCCGTTTCATGGCGAATCAACACTACAAAATCCGTTTCAAAAGAAGTAGTCGAACGAGGAGAAGAACTGCTCGAGGGCGCGCTCCGTCCACGAGCGGCGGTTCCAGGCGTCGCGCTTGATCTCGCGCGCTCCGGACAGGCCGATCTCAAAGCGCTTCTTGAGCTCGGCGGCGAAGGCCTCGTCGGTGGTGTGCAGATTGGCCTCCAGGTTGTGCCGCAGCGAACGGTGGTCGAGATTGTATGAGCCGACCGCGCACCACTTCCCGTCCACGACGACGGCCTTGGCGTGCATCATCGTCCCTTGCCATTCGAAGATGCGCACGCCGTACGCCAGCAGCGGTCCGTAGGTCGCGCGCATCGCGTACCACGCCGAGCCGATGTCCGAGTTGCCCGGCACCAGCACGCGCACGCTCACGCCTCGGCGCACGGCCTGCGCCAGCGCGCGGCGGATGCGCCAGTCGGGGATGAAGTAGGAGTTGGCGATTGAGACCTCGGTCTTCGCCGCGCGCAGAGCGTTCACGTAGGCCTGGCGGATGGCGAAGCGCTTGATGAGCTCATGGTTTCCGACGATGCGGACCGCCGCACCTCCCGGCGCGGGCGCGGGCTGCGGGTGGAGCTCGTACCAGCGGGCCGTCTCCTTGTGCCAGACGGCGCGGAAAAGACGCTCGAGCTCGTGGGCGGCGGGACCCTCGATGCGCGCGTGCGCGTCGGGCCAATCCAGCCCGCCCTGCTCCTTGGGGGCGTGCTCGTCGCTTAAATTCATCCCGCCGATGAAGCCGACCTTGCCGTCGCAGACGAGCAGCTTGCGGTGGTCGCGCTTATTCCAGGCCCAATGCGGGCGCCAGGGCGCGACGGGATGATATTCGAGAATCTGCACGCCGGCGTTGCGCAGCAAGGTCTCGGTCTCGGGCGCCAGCTCGATGGAGCCGACCGAGTCGTAGATCAGACGCACCCGCACGCCGCGTTTGGCCGCGCGCGCGAGGAGCCCGGCGAAGGCCTGTCCGGTGGCGTCGCCGCCGAAACGATACGTCTCAAGGTTGACCGACTCCGCGGCCGCCTCGATGGCCGAGGCCATCGAGGCGAACAGGTCCTTGCCGCGGACGAACAGCGCAAGCCTATTGCCGCCGATATACTCGTCTGCGTCCCAGTCGAACACGCCCGAGCCCGGCTGAGGCCGGCGCAGGTACTTGCGGGCGGGAGGCGGCAGGTTCGGGATATGGGGAAGCGCCACGAAAGTCATGGTACCAAACATCCGAACCGGAGCACTTGCGCGGGTGAGGGACGGGTGCTAAACTGGCGGCATGTCTCCCTGACCGACCTGGCCAAGGTGCTCGGTGAGATGGCCGAGGACCTTTTGTTTCGAGGTGGGCTTGAAGCTTTTGGCTCCGGCATCGAGATAGAGGAGAATCGCCTCTTTTATGTTCTCGACGGCCTCGGCTTTAGTCTTCCCCTGGGACCAGCAGCCTTTCAGGGAGGGACAACGGGCGACGTGGAATCCGGCTTCATCCGGCTCCACGACGATTTTCAGCTTCATGGACATAGTTTAGACCCCCCAGCCCCGCATTGCAAGGTCGCGCGGCTCTACTAACATACGATTGAAGACGGTAAAAAGTTCCATCAGGCGTAACTGCTAAGATAACGCCGATGGCCGGCAAAGAGCACTTCGAAAGGCTGCAGCACCTCATCGACCTCGAGCGCGAGGCCGAGAAGCAGGAGAACCTGCGCGAGCTGCGTAAGTTCCCCGTGGCCCAGCGCGAGGCGCGCGGCAAGACGGTCAGCGGCCTGATCGTCGACGGAGTTTCGGGCGGCATGGGCGGCATGACGATGATCACGCTCGCGCGCGCGCCGCGCGGCGAGGAGCTCGCACCCTTCCACGCGATGAACGCCGGCGACAACGTTCTGTTGACGTTGTCTCCCGGCAACGACTTCGAATCCGTCGAAGGCACGCTCTATAAAGTCGACGAATATCGAGTGACCGTGGCGATGAATCGCGCCGCTCCCGAAGAGGACATCCGCGGCCATTGCCAGGTCGATCTGCTCGGCTCGGACGCGACCTACCAGCGCATGCGCAAAGCGCTGGTGACGGTCGCCGAGTCGAAACGCTCCCGCGTTTCGACCTTAAGAGAGATTTTCCTCGGCGAGCAGCAGCCGGAGCGCGTCAAGGTCCCCAAGGTCATCTGGTTTAACCGGGCGCTCAACGAATATCAGCAGGACGCGGTCAAGCGCGCGCTTGCCGCCGAAGACGTCGCGCTCGTGCACGGCCCGCCCGGCACCGGCAAGACGACCGTCCTCGTCGAGATCATCCGCCAGCACGTCGCTCGCGGCGAGCGCGTGCTCGCCACCGCGCCCTCGAACATCGCCGTCGACAACATTCTCGAGAAGCTCATCGGCACCGGCCTGCGCGTGACAAGGCTGGGCCACCCCGCGCGCACGCTCGAAGCTTTGCGCCACGGCAACCTCGCAGCACAAATCGAGGACGATCCCGCCTACGAGGAGGTCAAGGAGCTCGACGCGTACCGCGAGCGCCTGATCCACAGAAAATCGCGCCACGGCCGGGGCATCACCCAGCTCGGCTATGAGGAGCGCCAGCTGCGCGAGCGCGAGGTCGGCAAGCTCTGGCGCCAGGCCCGGGATCTTGAGGCCGACATCGCGCGGAGCATCGTCGCCGGGGCGAACGTGGTGCTCGCCACGCATGCGGGCATGTCCAAGCGCTACGTAAAAGGAGAGTTCGACCTCGTCGTGCTCGACGAGGCCTCGCAGGCGAGCGAACCGCTGTCGTGGGTGCCGCTGACCATCGCGCGCAAGGCCGTGTTCGCGGGCGACGCGCACCAATTGCCGCCGACGATTTATTCCAAAGAAGCGGCGGAGGGCGGCCTCACGGTCACTTTATTCGACCGCTTGAAGAAAATTCTGCCGGCCTCGGCGCAGACCTTGCTGCGCGTGCAGTACCGCATGCACGAGGACATCATGCGCTTCCCCTCGCAGGAATTCTACGAGGGCAAGCTTCTCGCCGACGAGTCGGTCGCCAAGCACGTCGCCGCCGAGCTCCCCGGAGCGGCGCCTTCCGACCTCACGAGCCGCCCGGTGACCTTCGTGGACACCGCGGGCGCGGGCTTCGACGAGGTTTGGAACGAGATGCTCGAGAGCCGCGAAAACAAGGGCGAGGCCGAACTCGCCGTGAAGCTTTTGTACGAGCTTCTCGGCTCCGGCCTCAAGCCCCAGGACGTCGCCATTCTGACGCCGTACACGGCGCAGGCGAAGCTGCTCAAGACCATGGTCCGCGAAACCGGTCTTGAGATCGGTTCGGTGGACGGCTTCCAGGGCCGCGAGAAGGAGGCGATCATCCTCAGCCTCGTGCGCTCGAGCGAGTCGGGACAGATCGGATTTTTGTCCGACATGCGCCGCCTCAACGTCGCGATCACGCGCGCGCGCCGCTGCCTCGTCGTCGTCGGCGACTCGGCGACCATCGGCCGCCACCCCGTCTACGCGCGCTTCGTCGCTCACGCCGACGCGCTCGATAGTCATCGTTCGGCATATGAATGGGTTGGCGCGTGAGCGCTTTCGGTGCCTGACGGTCATAAGCACGACCTCTCAAGGCTGACGCTGGAGCTGTCCGCGCTGTGGGGCGGGGCCGATTCGTACATACCCAAAGCGCACCTGCCTCCTGATCGTACGCGCGCCGCCGTCGTCGACAATGCCGTCCTGCGCGCGCTCGCCTGACGCAACTTTTTCGACCCTCAATCGTATGGTAGTAGGGCTGCGGGATACGCGGCCGATCAGGGGGGAGAACAAAATGGAAAACTTGCCGAAGCTGGACGCGCGCGTGCGGCCGTACCAGGACCCGTCGGACCGTCCGACGAAATTGATGGCGTTCGCGGAGCTGATCATCGCCGACGCCTTCGTGATCAAGGGCATCCGAGTGCTCAAGAAGGCCGAGCCCGGCAACGACGAGCCGTTCGTCGTCTTTCCGGCGGAGAAGGGGAAGGGGGCCACGGCCGACCGGTGGTTCGACCTGGCGCACCCTATCACCGTCGAGGCTAGATCCGCCGCGATCGGGCTGATCCTGGACAAGTACCACCAGGCGGTCGCCGGCGGAGCCGTTCGGGCCTAGGCCTTGATGCGCATTGGAATACACACTATACTTATGGTGTGAAATACATACGCATGAACATCACCTTGCCCCGACCCGTCGTCAAGAAATTGGCGAAGATCTCGAATAAAAGCGAGTTCATCGCCGTCGCCCTGATCGAGCGCTTCAAAGCGCTCGAGCGGGACGACTTTCAGCGCCGCCTGATCGAAGACTACAAGTATGCGGCGCGGGAACGCTTAGATGAGAAGGACGCGGTAGCGGATTGGTGATACGGCGCGGAGAAGTCTATTGGGTGGATTTTCGCGGCTCCGTCGGCGCGGAGATTCAGAAAATTCGCCCGGGAGTGGTTATTTCCGCCAATGGGCATAATGAGCATATGTCCACCGTTACGGTCGCGCCGCTGTCGTCCGCGGCGGGAAGGATTCTTCTGTGCGAGGCGGCCGTTCCCGAGAGGCTTATCGGGGACGGCCGCCCGTCACGCGTAAAGACTCATCAACTGCGAGCGGTGGATAAGAAGCGTCTAGGAGATAAAGTAGGCGCCCTTCCGGCGGGAGCGATGGCGGATGTGGACGCGACTTTGCGGATGCACCTAGGCCTGTAGTTTATTGGCGCGCTTCTTGAGCCAAAGCATCGCGGCATAGGCTGCGGCTAAGAGAACGACCGCGACGACGACGAGATGCATCTTGTTCTGGAGGACATGAGCGAGCTCCGCCGGGGAGTCGAGGAGCTGGGGCGCGTCGCCGATGACTGTCATTCCGAACCAGGACAGGACCCAGCACCACAAGAACGCTCCGGCCGTGGTCGCCGCGGAGAAGCGGCCGACGTGCATTTTGAGTATGCCGGCGGGAATCGAGATCAGGTGGCGCACGACGGGCAGCAGGCGCGCGAAAAAGACGCCGGAAACGCCGTACTCGGCGACCCATTTTTCCATGGCCGTGATCTTGGCCTCGGAGATGAAGACGTATTTTCCGTAGCGCCGCACGACCGGCTCTCCGAGGAGACGCGAGACCGCGTAGCTGAGAATCGAGCCGAACCAGCTTCCGGCCGTGCCGGCGAGCACGACGCCCCAGAAGCTCATGCGGCCCTGCGCGGCCCAGTAGGCCGCGGGCGGCATGACGATTTCGCTGGGGATGGGGACGATGGAGCTTTCCAGCGCCATCAAGAGAAACACGCCCCAATAGCCCCAAACTTCGACGAAATGGAACCAGCCCTTAAGTAGGGCGTGGAATTGCTCTTGCATGGGCGTTGATGATACCACATCCGCCGAAAAACTCACCACAGAATGGGTATAATCTGGGCCGCTCTTAATACGCGCGCGTACGCGATGACCCCGAGTCCACTTACTCTCGAAATAGAACAGTCGCCGGCCGAAGCCCCGGCGCTTCGCGCCCAGTTGCGCGACCTGCGCTCGCCCGTCTCCTCTGGAAAAGCCCTCGCGCCCGCCCTTTTGCCCGAGCAGTTGGGCGATCCGGTGTTCCGCCGCGAGCATGGCGTGCGCTACGCCTACGCGACGGGAGCCATGGCCAACGGCATCGCCTCGGAGACCCTCGTCGAAGCGGGCGCGAAGGCGGGGCTGCTCTCGTTCTTCGGCGCCGCGGGCCTTCCGCCCGTCCGCGTCGAGGCGGCGATCGACCGGCTCGAGCAGTCCCTCGGGGCGCTGCCGCGCGGCTTCAATCTGATCCACAGCCCGAGCGAGCCGGATCTTGAAAACGCGGTGTGCGACCTGTACCTGCGGCGGAAAGTGCGGCTGGTCGAAGCCTCGGCCTTCATGGGCCTGACGCCCGCGATCGTGCGCTACCGCCTCCACGGAATTTCCCGCGGCGCGGACGGCCGCGTCGTCGCCCCGAACAAGGTCGTCGCCAAGGTGTCCCGCGTCGAGGTCGCGGCCAAGTTCCTCGCTCCCGCGGAGGAAAAGCTGCTGCGCGAGATGGCCGCCGCCAATCTCATCACGACCGAGCAGGCGGCGCTCGCCGCCGAAATCCCGATGGCCCAAGACCTCACCGTCGAGGCCGACAGCGGCGGGCATACCGACAACCGCCCGCTCGTGGCGATGTTCCCGGCGATGATCGCCCTGCGCGACCGCCTGCAGGCGCGGTTTAAATTCGCGAGCCGCGCGCGCGTGGGCGCGGCCGGCGGGATCGCGACGCCCGACGCGGCCGCCGCCGCGTATATGATGGGTGCGGCCTACGTGCTCACCGGCTCGGTGAATCAGAGCTGTGTGGAGTCGGGCTCCTCGGACAAGGTGCGGTCCATGCTCGCCGCCGCCGGACAGGCGGACTGCATCATGGCGCCCGCCGCCGACATGTTCGAGCTGGGCGTGAGGGTGCAGGTGCTCAAGCGCGGCACGATGTTCGCCCAGCGCGGCGCCAAGCTGTACGAGATTTGGAAGTCATGTGATTCGATCGAGGCAATTCCCGCCGCCGTTCGCTCTTCGATTGAAAAGGATCTGTTCAAAGAGAATCTCGACGCCGTTTGGGCTTCTACTCGAGAATTCTTTCTCAAACGAGATCCCTCCCAAGTCGTTCGTGCCGAAAAAGATCCCAAGCACAAGATGGCGCTCGTCTTCCGCTCGTATCTCGGCCAGGCCTCGCGCTGGGCCAACGCCGGCACGCCTGATCGCGTGCTCGACTACCAGGTGTGGTGCGGCCCGGCGATGGGAGCCTTCAATGAGTGGGCTCTCGGCAGCTTTCTGCATGCCCCCGAAAACCGGACCGTGCCTCTCGTCGCCCGCAACATCCTCTACGGCGCGGCCGTGCTGACCCGCGCGCACTTTCTCCGCTGCCAGGGCGTCGCCCTGGATCCCGAAACGACGCGCATCGAGCCGCTGACCGCCGCCGAGCTCGAGCGCCTGCTGGACTAGAGAGACCATGCCCAAGAACAACGCGAAGACCCCGGAGTTCATTCCGCTCGCCGTCGTCGGCCTCGGGGGCGTCTTCCCCAAAGCGAAAACTTTGCGGCAGTACTGGGCGAACATCAAGAACAAGGTGGACGCGATCGAGGACGTGCCGGCCACGCATTGGAGCAAGGAAGACTACTTCGACGCGGACCCGAAGAAGCAAGACAAAGTGTACGCGTACAAAGGCGGGTTTCTGGACGCGTATGACTTCGACCCGTCCGAGTTCGGTCTTTCTCCGAATACCCTTGAGGCGACAGATCCTGCTCAGTTATTTGCCCTCGTCGCCGCGAAGATGGCGCTCGCGGATGCCGGTTATCCGGTCGATCAAGAGACTTGGGATCGCTCGCGTGTGTCGTGTATTCTCGGCGTCACCGGCGCTCTCGAGATCGTGATCCCTCTCGGCGCCCGCCTGAGCCTGCCCGCCTGGCGCAAGGCGATTTTGGCCGCCGGCGTGCCGCCCACTCAGGCCGAAGACGCGCTCGCGCGCATGTCCGACGAGTTCGTGCCCTGGCAGGAGGCGTCATTCCCCGGCCTGCTCGGCAACGTCATCGCCGGGCGGGTCGCCAACCGCTTCAACCTCGGCGGCACCAACTGCGTCGTGGATGCGGCGTGCGGATCCTCCTTATCGGCGATGCACATGGCGGCCCTCGAACTCCAGACCGGCCGCGCGAAAATGGTCGTCACCGGCGGCGTGGATACCTTCAATGATATTTTTATGTATACGTGCTTCACGAAAACGCCGGCCTTGTCGCCGTCCGGCCACGCGAAGCCGTTTGACTCAAAGGCCGATGGCACGACCTTGGGGGAGGGCGTCGGAATGGTCGTTCTTAAGCGTCTCGACGACGCTAAAAAAGACGGTGATAAGATTCACGCGATTTTACGCGGCTTGGGAACCTCATCGGACGGCCGCGGAAAATCAATTTACGCGCCCTCGGCCGGCGGCCAGACCCGCGCCATCGAAGAGGCGTACCGCTTATCGGGCTTGTCGCCCGACACCGTCGAACTCGTGGAAGCTCACGGCACCGGCACCACCGTCGGCGACGGCATCGAGGTCGAGGCGATCAGCGGGGTCTATAAAAAGGAGTCGCGACGCGACTCCGCTTGGTGCGCGCTCGGCTCGGTAAAGTCCATGATCGGTCACACGAAAGCCGCCGCCGGTTCGGCCGCCTTCCTGAAGGCGGCGATGGCGCTGCGCCACAAGGTTCTCCCGCCGACGCTGAAAGTGACCGAACCTCTGCCGATTTTGGCGGGGGGTGAAACGCCGTTTTATCTGAGCCTCGAGAAACGCCCCTGGATGGCGTCGAAAGACCATCCGCGCCGAGCCGCCTGCTCGGCGCTGGGCTTCGGCGGCACGAATTTCCACGCCATTTTGGAAGAAGGCTCTCCGACGAAGTCGGAGACCGACTGGGACGCCGAGCACGAGCTCTTCGCCGTGTCCGGCGACTGCGCCGCGAAGATTGCTCCGTTGTCCGTCGCTCGGAACTGGGACGAGGTCCGCGCCGCTTGCCAAGCATCGCGTTCGACATTCGATCCGTCCGCGCAAGCCCGCCTCGTCCTCGCGCTCGAGCGCGGCTGCGATTGGAAGGCAATCGCCGAAAAAGCCAAAGGCCTGAAGTCCTCGCCTATCGACGGCATCTTCTACGGCGCCGGCAAACCCGGAAAGCTGGGAGTTCTCTTCCCCGGGCAAGGGGCGCAGTACGTTGGGATGTCGCGCGATCTCGTCTGCGCCTTCCCCGAGTCCTTCAATGCCTTGACCGAGGCCGACGCGGCCTTCGAGGGCGGCAAGCTCTCGTCCTTGATGTTCCCGCATCCGGCGTGGAAGCCGGAGCAGAAGGATGCCCAGGAGAAGTCGTTGCGCGACACTTCGGTTGCCCAGCCCGCCCTCGGCGCCGCGGCGCTCTCCGCGTGGAAAGTGCTCTGTCGCTTCGGCCTGAAAGTTGACGCATTAGCGGGGCATTCATACGGCGAATTGGTCGCGCTGCACATCGCGGGCCGATATGACGCGGCGACATTGCATTCGTTGTCGGGCCTTCGCGGCCGTCTGATGAAGGGCGACGGTTCCGACAAGGGCTCGATGCTCGCGGTGATCGCGTCTTTCGACGAAGTCGAAAAAGCGGTGAAGGATGAGAAGCTCGATCTCGTGATCGCCAACCGCAACGCGCCAACGCAAAATGTTCTGTCGGGCGCGACCAGTGAGATCGATAAAGCCGAAAATATCTTGGCCGCTCGCGGCCACAAGACGGTCAGACTCCCCGTTGCCGCGGCATTTCATAGTCCGCTCGTCGCGCCGGCGTTGAAGCCCTTCGCTACGGTTCTCAATTCGTTGCCGTTCCCCAAGCCGTCCTTGCCGGTTTACTCCAACTCGACTGGCGACGTGTACCCTGACTCCGCGCCGAAGGCGCGGGAGGTCTTGGCCAACCAGTTGGCCAAACCCGTGGAGTTCGTGAAATTGATCGAGGCGATGCGCCGTGACGGCGTGACGACTTTCGTGGAATGCGGCGCCGGCAATCGATTGACTGGGCTCGTCGGTCAGATTCTGAAGGGCCAAGAATTCGTCGCCGTCGCGACCGATGCGTCGAACGGCAAGAAGAACGGAATCGGCGACCTCGCGAGGACCTTCGCTCAGTTGGCCGCGCTCGGTCACGCGCTCGATCTGTCGGGCTGGCAGGGCGGAGAGCAAGGTCTTTCCGATTGCCGCCCCAAGCCCAAGATGTCCGTGGTGCTCACGGGCGCCACCTACCGGTCCACCCCTAAGAAAAACTTTCCCGCTCCGGTGCCGAGCGTCGCCGTTGCATTTTCTCCGTCTGCGATGACGCTGGCCCCGGCGACGCAAACGAACGACGCCGGATTGCTCGGCCAGGCGCTGTCCGCCGCCCAGGCGAGCATCGACGCCTTGACGAAGCTTCAAGAGCAGACGGCGGCGCTTCACCTCCAATTCCTCCAGGGCCAGGACTCCGCCCAGCGGAGCGTTCAGGCGTTGGTGGAGCAGCAGCAGGCGCTCTATTCTCGAATATCGGGAGTCCTATCGACGTTCGTGCCCGCGAGCATTCCGTTCTCCGCTCCAATCCCTCAATTCGTCGCCGTAACGCCGAAGTCTGACATCCTGTCCGTCCTCATCGCAGTCGTCTCCGAGAAGACCGGGTATCCCGCCGACACGATCAACCCCGACATGGATCTCGAGGCCGACCTCGGCATCGATTCCATCAAACGTGTGGAGATTCTCTCCGCAGTCTCGGAGAAACTCCCCGGCGCTCCCAAGGTCAAGCCCGAACACCTCGGCACCCTCCGCACGCTGAAGCAGATCGCCGCCTACCTCTCCGAAGGCATGACGACCGCACCGGTCAGCGTGCCGAATACGGCACAGACCGATGTTCTGCCGGTGCTCATCGCCGTCGTCGCCGAAAAGACCGGCTACCCCGCCGACACGATCAATCCGGACATGGATCTCGAGGGCGACCTCGGCATCGATTCCATCAAGCGCGTGGAGATTCTCTCCGCCGTGTCGGAAAAACTGCCGGGCGCTCCTAAAGTTAAGCCTGAGCACCTCGGTACCCTCCGGACCCTCAAGCAGATCGCGGCCTATCTGTCCGATGGCATGACCGTCTCGCCCGTTCGATTATCTCAAGATAAAACAACGCCGGCCCCTGATGTTTTCGCGGCGAAGCCGCCCGAAGAACCGTCCGTCATCACCCGGCTCGTTGCGGAGCTCGTTCCCGCCGGCCCCCGCGACGCGTTCCCGCTCGACAAATCCCTGACCATCGCCGTCACCAAGGACTCCGGCCTCGACACGGCCGTCATCCGCGAGCTCCAGGCCAAGGGCTTCACGGCCGAACTTGTGTCGATCGACGACGCGAAGTCGCTTCCCGCGAACCTCGGCGCCTTGATCGTCGTCGCCCCCGCGCGTCCCGCCGCCGGCGGCTGTCCGTGGACCGCGGACTCCGAGGCCTGGCTCAAGAAGTCCTTCGCTCTCGTCCAGGCCGCCGGCCGCTCCTTTGAGGCGCGAGGTACGCGCGGCCTCGTCATGACGGTGACTCGTCTCGACGGCGCCCTGGGCTTTTCCGGCGGCAAGGACCAAGATCCCTCTTTCGGCGGCCTGGCGGGCCTGATGAAAACCGCCGCGCGCGAATGGAAGTCGGCGTGCCGCGCCTTGGACCTCGATCCTTCCCTGTCCCTCGAAGCCGCCGCCAAGCTCATCGTCAAGGAGATCGGTTTCGAGGGTCCCGTCGAAGCGGGCCTGACGGCGTCGGGGCTCTCGGTCCCGGCCTTCGTCGAGCGCCCCGCGCCCGCGCCGTCGCGCGAGCCGCTCAAGACGGGCGACGCCGTGATCGTGACGGGCGGCGCCCGCGGTGTCACCGCCGAGTGCGCGCTGGCGCTCGCCAGGGCTTTTCGGCCGCGCCTCGTCCTCGTCGGCCGCAGCCCTCTGCCCGGCGCCGAGCCGGCGGAGTACGCCGCGTTTGCGACCGAGGCCGAACTGCGCTCCGCGATCGCCAAGGCCGGCGGCCTGTCTCCCAAGGAGATCGGCGCCCGCGCAAAGGACATGATGGCCGCGCGCGAGATCCGCTCGACGATGTCCCGGCTCTCCGCCGCCGGCGCCGAGACGCGCTACCGCGCCGTGGACGCGCGCGACGCCGCCGCGGTCAAGGAATTAGTAGCCGAAACGATTAAGGACTTCGGGCCCGTTCGTGGAATTCTGCACGGCGCGGGCGTCCTAGCCGACAAGGCGATTCTCGAGAAGACCCCGGCGATGGTCGATTCCGTTCTCGACACGAAGCTGTCGGGCCTGCGCCATCTGCTCGACGCCGTCAAGCTCTCCGAGCTTCGGGTTATCGCCCTCTTCTCCTCTTCGACGGCCCGCTACGGCCGGATCGGCCAGTCGGATTACGCCGTCGCCAACGAGGCGCTCAACAAGGCGGCCCACATCCTCGCGGCGCGCCTGCCGGAGTGCCGCGTGGCGTCCTTCGGCTGGGGCCCGTGGGACGGCGGGATGGTGGACGCCGGTCTCAAGAAAATGTTCGCCGCCGAGGGCGTGGGCGTGATCGGCCTCAAGGAAGGCGGAGAGCATCTCGTCGCCGAACTGCGCGCCTCCGGTCCGGCCGAGACCGTGGCGCTGGCGGCTCTTCCCGGCATCAAGGCCGCTCTGCCCGTGAGCTTCGAGCGCGACCTGACGCTTGAGGCCTATCCGTTTCTCGCGTCGCATGTCCTCAACGGCCGCGCCGTCCTGCCGCTGGCGATTTCGGCCGAGTGGCTGGCTCACGCGGCCCTGCACGCTCATCCCGGCTTCGTGTTCATCGGCTTCGACGACCTGCGCGTGGCGAAGGGCATCGTCGTGCGTCGCGACTCGGCGACGACCGTCAAGGCTCATGCCGGGCCCGCCGAAAAGCGGGACGGCGCGTTTGTCGTCGCCGCCGAGCTGCGCGGCGAGGGCGGCGCGCTGCATATCTCCGCGAAGGTCCTGCTCGCGGTGAAGCGGCTGTCGGCTCCGGCGGCCTCGCTGACGGTGACCGGACCGGCTTACGGCCGCGCGATCGACAAGGCCTATCGCGAGGTCCTGTTTCATGGGGCCGACATGCAATTTATTATGTCCGTGCCGCATTGCGGCCCGGACGGGATCGTCGTCGAGTCGAAGACCGCCTTGCCGCCCGCCTCGTGGGCGCGGCAGCCGATCCGCGACCGCTGGCTGAGCGACCCTGCGGCGCTCGACGCCGCGTTTCAGGCCATGATTCTCTGGACGGACGCGCAGATGGGCGCTCCGTCCCTGCCGAGCTTCGCCGCGCGCTACCGCCAGTACGCGGAGCGCTTCCCGGAACGGGGCGTGCGCGTCGTCGCCAAGGCCGTCATGCGCGGAGAAGGCCTCGCCGGCGCCGACATCGAGTTCCTCGATGAGCGCGGCGCGCTCGTCGCCAAGTTCGAGGGCTTCGAGTGCGCGGCCGACAAGTCGCTTACCGGAGCGTTCCGTCGCAATGCCGTGGCGGCGGCCGTTTAAACGGAGGAATTATGAAGAGGACTGTTCTTGCGTTGCTCGTTTGGTGTTCGTTCGCCGCCGCCTGCCATGAGCGAAAGGCCGAACCGCGTCCCAATTACGAGGGCTCGCATTCCGCCTCGGAGAGGTCGCATGAGTCGCTCGATAAAGAGGCTGGCGGCAATAGATGAGGCGACTGCTCCCGCTCGCCGTCTTCCTGTCAGCGCTCGGGCTGACCGCCTGCGGCGGCGGCAAAACCCAGGTCCAAGCGGCCTCGGGTCCCGAGTACGAGGCCGTGAAGGAGCGCGCGGACAAAGCCCATGGCGTGCCCGAGGGCCGTTCAGGCGGAACCGCGGTCAAAACCGAGAAGGGCGAATCGAAGGACGAGGTCGTGCGCAACGAGGTGCAGGAGCGCCAGGGGAAGGTGCTCGGTGTGGATCCCGAGGGCTGCACCTGGCTCGAGGGCTCGGCCTCGGTCGCGGTCGGCGCGCAGGACACGCGTCACCAGACCCGTGCCGCCGCGATCGAGCAGGCGCGCGCGGCCGCGGTGCAGGACTTCCTCGGCGTCGAGGTGAAGTCGAAGTTCATGGACTTCCAGCAGGAAGGCCTCCGCCGCGAATCGCGCTTGACCGAAGGCATTCTGCAGACGACGCGCAGCGGGCGCATCATGAAGGAGCAGGTTCTCGAGGAAGGCTACAAGGACGCACCGGACTGCCCGGGCTGCCTGTACCGTCTGCGCCTGAAGGCCTGCGCAGTGCCGCGCGATTCGGGCTCCGACAAGGACTTCTCGGTCCAGCTTGGAATCTCCTCCCAGCACTATCGCAGCGGCGAGGAGGCCAAGATCACCGTGACGGCCACGCGCGACTGCTGGGCCTACCTTTACAACATCTACGATCTCGGTACGAAGGACCAGACCGCGCTCATCGTGCCGAATGAGAACGTGAAGGAAAAGCGCCTCAAGGCCGGTGAGACCTGGGAGTACCCTGACGAGGAGGCCAGGAAGCTCGGCGTGCGCCTCATCGCCGAGCTCCCCCAGGCGGGCGACGATGTGTCGGCGGAGACGATCCGCGTGATCGCGTCGAAGGCCGCCCTGCCCAAGACCGTCATCAGCCCCGTGGACGGCGGCTGGCTTGGCGTCCTGCGGCGCCTGAACCGCGCGAGCGTCGAGTGGACCGAAGACGCCGAGGCGTACACCATCTATAAACGGTGAGCCAAAAACCCGAGCCGATCGCGATCGTGGGAGCGGGGGGAATCTTCCCCGACGCGCCCACGCCCGCGCGGTTCTGGGAGAACCTGGTCGCGCGCCGCTGCGCCGCGAAGGACGTCCCGGCCGGGCGCTGGGCGATTCCTTCGGAAACGGCGTTTGATCCGGCCAAGGGCGCGCCGGATAAGGTCTATTCGAAAAAAGCGTGTTTTGTCGAAGACTTCGTCTTCGATCCCGCGGGCCTGGCGCTCGACGCCGAGTGGGCGGCGTCGCTCGATCCGGCGTTTCACCTCGCACTTCACGCGGCCCGGCAGGCGCTGTCCGAAACGAAGCTGACCGCCGCCGATAGGTCGCGCATGGGCGTCGTCATGGGCCAGCTCGTCCTGCCCACCGATGGTGCCTCCGCCTGGTCGCGCGAGCTGCTGCTGCCCGCGTATGAGCGCGACGCCCTCGGGCTTGCGCCGAGGCAGCCGGCGGCGCGCGTCAATCCGGCCAACCGCTTCGTGGCCGGCCTGCCCGGCGGCGTGCTGGCCAAGGCCTTCGGCCTGGGCGGCGGCTCCTGGACGCTCGACGCGGCCTGCGCCTCGTCCTTGTACGCGTTTAAATTCGCCATGGAGGAGCTGCGCGCGGGGCGCGCCGACGCGATGCTCGCCGGCGGCATGGCCCGCCCGCAGTCGCTTTATACGCAGATGGGCTTCTCGCAGCTGCGGGCATTATCGCCGTCCGGCGTGCCGTCGCCGTTCGACGCCGCGGCCGATGGCTTGGTGGTCGGCGAGGGCGCCGGACTCTTCGTCTTGAAGCGCCTCTCCGACGCGCAGCGCGACGGCGACCGCATACGCGGCGTGCTCCTCGGCGGGGGGCTCTCCAACGACGTGGGCGGAAGCCTTCTGGCGCCCAACACGGTCGGCCAATTGCGCGCGATGCGCGCGGCGTATCAAGAATCGGGGCTGTCGCCGTCGCAGATCGACTTCATCGAGTGCCACGCCACGGGAACGCCGACGGGAGATCCGATCGAGGTGGCGAGCCTTAAAGCATTGTGGGGAGAGAGGGGCTGGACCAAGGGCCAGTGCGCGTTGGGGTCGGTGAAGTCGAACATAGGTCATCTTCTGAGCGCCGCGGGTTCGGCGGGATTAATGAAGGTATTGTTGGGTTTTGAAAACGAGACCTTGCCTCCCAACGCGAACTACAAGACGCCTAATCCGAATGCCGGTCTCTGCGAGAGTCCCTTCCATGTTCAATCAGAAGCGTCGCCGTGGCTGAGGCGCGATGCAAAGACGCCGCGGCGAGCCGCGCTATCGGCGTTCGGCTTCGGCGGCATCAACGCGCATCTGCTCGTCGAGGAGCCGCCCGAGCGGCGTAGAGCTTCTTCAAAGAGTTCTCCATCCGTTCGCCGTTCCTATCCGTCTTCCGTTCCTATCGCGATCATCGGTATGGACGCAAGATTCGGCGTGTTGTCGAATCTCCGTTCCTACCAAGAAGCCGTTCTAGGCGGTCTTGAACAGGAATCCTCCTACGCGGAAGACCGCTGGCATGGGGTCGACGCCCCGGCCGGCTTCAAGGGCCGCTTTCTGCGCGAGGTCGGCTCGGACGCGGCCGCTTTCCGGATCCCTCCCAAAGAAATGGAAGAGATGCTTCCCCAGCAGCTTTTGGCGCTTCAGAGCGCGGCCGCCGCGATTTCAGACGCAAGATTGTCCGAAGAAGGTCGTGATCGAGTGGGCGTCTTCCTCGGCGTCGCCTTCGATTTGACGCTCACTCACTATGATTTACGCTGGTCTCTCGAATCATCGGCCGATGCTTGGGCCAAGTCCAAGGGCTGGTCGTTATCCGCCGTCGACCGCTCGTCTTGGCTTGCTTCGCTCAGAGATGCGTCCGGGCCCGCGCTCACCGCCAACCGCGTCATGGGCGGCTTGGCGAGCGTCGCCGCGAGCCGCGTCGCGCGCGAGTTCCGTTTCGGCGGCCCGAGCTTCACGGTCTCCGCCGAGGAGAACTCCGGACTCAAGGCGCTCGAGGCCGCGGTCCGCGCGCTCCAGCGCGGCGAGGTGGACGCCGCGCTGGCCGGAGCGGCCGATCTCGCGGGCGAAGCGCTCGCGCTCGCCGGCACGCACGCGTTGAAGCCTTTTTCTCCGACGGGCTGGCCTCGTCCCTTTGACGCGACAGCCGACGGTTCGACGCCCGGTGAGGGTGCTGCGACCGTCGTGCTCAAGCGCCTGGACGACGCTTTGCGCGACGGCGACCGGGTCTACGCCGTCATCAAAGGCATCGGCGCCGCGTCCGGCGGCGGCGCCGACGCGGCCGTTCCCACTCCCGAGGCCTGCGCCGAGGCGCTGCACCGCGCCTATGACGAGGCGAAGGCGGACCCAAGCACCATCGGTCTCTTGGAGTGCCACGCGTCCGGCGATGCGCGGGAGGATATGTCGGAGGCGTCAGCGCTCGTGGAATTTTTTGGAACCGCGGAAGCCGAACTGCCCTTGGCGCTGTCTTCGTCTAAATCCGTGATCGGCCACGCCGGAGCCGCCGCCGGGCTCGCAGGCTTGGTCAAAGCGGCGCTGTCGTTGTATCAAGAAATATTGCCGCCGGGCCCTTCAATCGTCAATCCCATTGCACCCCTTGCGTCCGCGCGCAAGCGCTTCCACTCGCCGCGCCGCGCCTCGTACTGGCTGCGCAATCGCGCCGACGGTCCGCGCCGCGCGGGCGTGACTTCGCTCGGCGTCGACGGCGGCTGCGTGCACGCCGTCTTGGAGGCGCTCGAGCGGGACGCCTGCGATATGCGCATCGAGGATGAACGCCGCCAGCCGCTCGGCGCGCGCGGCGAGGCGCTGTTCGTCGTCGAGGCCGCCGGCCCGGCTCCTCTTCTCGCGGACTTGAACGCGTTGATTGATTGGACGGGGTCGCAGGACTGCGGCGACGGGATCGAGGCGCTCGCGCGGCGTTGGTGGATCAAGCGCGGCGCCGTGCCGGAGGCTTCGCACGCCTGCGCGCTCGTCGCGCGCGACTGGAAGGAACTGCTGGCCGTCGCGCGTCATGCCATGGACTCGATCCGCGAGAATCCCGAGCGCCCGCTCGCCACGGACCGCGCCTGCCTCACGACGCGGCGGCCCCTCGGCGGCGACCTCGCCTTCGTCTTCCCCGGGTCGGGCAACCAGTACCTCGGCATGACCGCCGCCCTCGGCGCGCAGTGGCCCGCGATCATGCGCCGCCAGGACTCGGAAAACGGCCACCTGCGCGACCAGATGACGCCCGCGCGCGTAACACCCTGGCGTCTGGCCTTCGAGCCCGGCTGGGAAGCCAAGGCCGAGAACGAGTTCAACGCCGACTATCACGCGCTCATCTTCGCCTCGGTCGCCCACGGCACCGTGACGAGCGATCTGCTGCGCTCGCTCGGCGTGAACCCGGGCGCGGTCGTCGGCTACAGCCTGGGCGAGACGGCGGGCCTATTCGCCACTCGGGCCTGGACGTCGCGCGACGAGATGCTGCGGCGCATGAAGCAGTCGAGCCTGTTCACCTCCGAGCTTGCAGGCCCCTGCGACGCGGCGCGCCAGTTCTGGCGCCTGCCGGCCAACGAGAAGGTCGACTGGGTGCTCGGCGTCGTCGATCGGCCCGCGGACGCCGTCAACCGGGCGCTCAAGGGTGCCGAGCGCGCCGCATTATTAATCGTCAACGCTCCGGTCGAGTGCGTCGTCGGCGGCTACCGGTCCGCGGTCGAGAAACTGGTCGAGGGGCTCGGCTGCGTCTTTCTGCCGTTACAAGGCGTGTCGACTGTTCATTTTCCAGCGGCCAAGCTGGTCGAGAAACAATACAGAGATTTACATCTCTTCCCGACGCGCGCCCCCAACGGCATCCGCTACTACTCGGGCGCGTTCGGCAAGGCCTACGAGGTCACGCGCGAGGCCGCCGCCGACTCGATCACCATTCAGGCGATTCGCTCGGTCAATTTCGCGGCCTTGATCAAAACGGCCTATGAAGACGGCGTGCGCACCTTCGTGGAACTCGGTCCTCAGGGCTCGTGCACGCGCATGATCGGCAAGATTTTGGGCCCGCTCACTCACAACGCAAAGTCGGTCGACAGTCGAGGTCTCGACGACGTGTCGGGCGTCCTTAAGACCTTGGCTTTCTTGATCGCGGAGCGAATCCCGGTCGATTTGAAGCCGTTATACGGCGCGCGTACTTTCTGCGCCGGCCACCAAAGCGCGCCGGCGCAGCCGGCGCAATTCGTACGCCTGCCTTTGGGCGGCCGTCCCGCGAAAGTCGTCTGGACGCCTCCGTCGCCGCCGCAGGCGGCAAGACCGGTCCCGGTCCCGCCGTTCCCCGCGCGAATCGCCCCTTCCGTCCGCATTTCCGAACCGCGTTTGCCGGGAGACGACTTCACCGCTCCTCGTGTGCCGCATACGGCACGCCAACTGTTTCCGGAAACAGTTCATGTGCCGCAAACGACACAGGGCGCCGCCGGAAGCCTCGCCAACGCCGCCGCGCTGACCGCGCAGGCGCATCAAATGTATTTAAAACTCGCCGAAAACTTCGCTGTGCTGCAGAGTAAAAATTTGGGTGAACAGATACGCATCGCCGGCGGACAGGCCGTCGTTCCGGCGCCGGCATCCGCGCCCCATTCGTTGCCGTCCAAATCCGTTTTCATGGACCGCAAGGCGTGTCTGGAATTCGCCGTGGGCAAGATCGGGGATGTCCTCGGCGAGAAGTTCGCCCATGTCGACGCCTATCCGTCGCGCGTGCGCCTGCCCGACGAACCCTTGATGTTGGCGGACCGAATTATCAGCGTGAGCGGCGAGCCGAACTCGATGAAGTCGGGTTCGTGCATCACTGAACATGATGTGCTTCATAATGGCTGGTATTTAGATGCCGGTCGTATCCCGACGTGCATCGCCGTCGAGGCCGGTCAAGCCGACCTCTTTCTTTCCGGTTATCTCGGCATCGATTCCCAGACCAAGGGCAACGCGGTTTATCGGCTTCTCGACGCGAGAGTGACATTTCATGATCACTTACCCAGGCCGGGGCAGGTCATCCGTTACGATATAGCCATCGACGGCTTCGGCCAGCACGACGACATCTGGCTGTTCTTCTTCAGATTCGACAGCACGGTGGACGGCAAGCCGCTTTTGACCATGCGCAAAGGCTGCGCCGGCTTCTTCACCTCGGCCGAACTGGCCAAGGGCAAGGGAATCGTGCTCACCGACGCCGAAAAATTGCCGGTCGCGGGCAAGAAGCCGTCTGATTGGAAGACTCTCGCGCCGTTCAACGAAATGGTTTCTCTCAGCGAGACGCAGTTCAAGGCTCTTCGCGCCGGCGATTTGAAGGCCGCCTTCGGTCCGTCTTTCGAGTCCCTGCCTTTCGTTCCCGAGACTTTACCCGGCGGTCGCATGAAGCTCGTCGATCGGATTCTGGAATTGGATCCCGTCGGTGGTCGTTATGGTCTCGGCCGCGCCGTCGGAGAAATGGACATCCATCCCGACGACTGGCACCTCGTCTGCCACTTTCCCGGCGACAATGTGATGCCCGGCACCTTGATGTACGAATGTTGTCTGCACACGCTCAGAGTTCATTTAATGCGTATGGGCTGGGTGGGTGAAAAGGGGACGGTGTGGCATGAGCCCGTTCCCGGCGTCGCCTCCCAGCTCAAGTGCCGCGGCCAGGTGCTCGCGTCCACCAAGAAGGCTCGCTACGAACTGCACATCAAAGAGCTCGGTTATGGCTCGGACGGGGTCCCGTTCTGCATTGCCGACGCCTTCATGTATTCGGACGATAAAAGCATCGTCCAGATTACGGATATGTCAGTACGACTTTCCGGTACGAATCGTGCTTCCATCGAGTCACTTTGGTCTAAGAAAGAGAAGACCATTCTGTACGGCCCTGATAAGATCATGGCCTACTCAAATGGTAATCCATCCGCGGCCTTTGGCGAGGCGTACAGGATATTCGACCATGATCGGATCCTTGCCCGGCTTCCCGGCCCTCCGTATCAGTTCTTGGACCGTATTGTGGAAACCACAGGCGCGCCGTTCGTTCTAAAGGCGGGCGCTTCCGCCACGGCCGAGTACGACATCCCCAAGGACGCCTGGTATTTCCGCGAGAACGGCCAGGCGACCATGCCGTTTGCGATATTGCTTGAGGTGGCATTGCAGCCTTGCGGTTGGTTGGCGGCATACTGCGGGTCAGCGCTGACGAGTCCGGTCGATTTGTCGTTCAGAAATCTGGGTGGCGACGCGGTCCAATATGTCGACATTACGCCCGAAACCGGCACGCTCGTCACCTCGGTGGTGCTGACCAAGGTCTCGCAGTCGGGAGGCATGCTCATTCAGACGTACGATATGTCCATGACAGACTCCGGCGGTCGTCAGATTTACCAAGGGAAGACCGAGTTCGGGTTCTTCACCAAGGAATCGTTGTCCCAACAGGTCGGCCTGCGAGGCGCGAAGCCGTTTGTGCCGTCATCCGCGCCCCGTTCGTTGCCGTTGAAAAATGGATTGCCCGCTTTGCCTGGACCCATGCTATTGCTCCTGGATAGCGTTGACCAGTACGACAACTCCGGGCCGAAGGCCCTCGGCGCGCTTATTGGACATCGAGCGGTGAATCCGCGAGAATGGTTCTTCGACGCGCATTTTTATCAGGACCCCGTCTGCCCCGGTTCTCTCGGCCTGGAGTCTTTCATCGAACTGATGAAGTGTCATGCCCGCGACCGCTGGCCCGGCGCCGGCCGTTTCGAGAGCATGGTTCTGGGCCGTCCGCATAAGTGGCTTTACCGGGGACAATACACTCCCGTGAACAAAAATGTCGAGGTTCAGTGCTGGATCACCGCCGTAGACGAGGCGTCCAAGACGCTCACCGCCGACGGCTACCTCCTGCGCGACGGCCTCGTGGTTTACGAGATGCGCGACTTCACGTTGAAGATAAATTCGTAAAACTGTTGTTGACAACAGTTTTTGCCGCAAAATGCGTGGATACTGTGGATAAGTTCAAAACATCATGAAATACAGCCGCGTCACTTTGGATGGTCTGGCGTATGAGTTGGCCCCGAACGTCGTCACGTCCTCCGAGCTCGAAAAGCGCATCGAGCCGGTCTACAGCGCGCTCCGTTTTCAAGCGGGCCAGCTTGAGGCCCTCACGGGCATTCGCGAACGCCGCTGGTGGCACGAGGGCTTCAAGCTTTCCGACGGTGCGGCGAGCGCTGGGCGCAAGGCGCTGGCGAAGGCGGGCGTAAAACCCTCCGAGCTCAGCGTCGTCATCTACGCGGGCGTGTGCAAGGAATCCTCCGAGCCCGCGACCGCCTGCGCCGTCGCCTCCAAGCTCGGCGTGAGCAAGGATTGCGCGGTCTTCGACATCTCCAACGCCTGTCTTGGGGTGATGTCGGGCATGGTCGACATCGCCAACCGCATCGAGCTCGGCCAGATCAAGGCCGGACTTGTCGTCTCCTGCGAGTCCGCGCGTGAGATCAACGAGTCGATGATCGCGTCCATGCTCAAGAACCCGACCATGGAGCACTTCAAGCTTTCGATCGCGACCTTGACCGGCGGCTCCGGCGCGGTGGGCGTGGTCCTCACCGATGGCAGTTTCGGCAAGAAAGGCCCGAAGCTGCTCGGCGGCACGGTTCATGCCGCGCCGCAGCATTGGGACCTGTGCCGGTGGGACCGGGACTTCATGAGGACCGACGCGCCGGCCGTGCTCAAGAACGGTTTGGAGCTGGCCAAGCTCACCTGGCAAAGCTTTACGAAGGTGATCGGCTGGAGCAGCGCCGACGTGGACAAGACGATCTGCCACCAGGGGGGCGGGTCCCATAGGACGGCCGTGCTCACCGCCTGCGGCGTCGGCCATGACAAGGACTTCCCGACCTACGAGTTCCTCGGCAACATCGGCACGGTGAGCCTTCCGCTGACGGCAGCGCTCGCCGACGAACGAGGCTTTCTCAATAAAGGGGACCGCGTCGGATTTCTGGGCATCGGCTCAGGGCTCAACTGCATGATGTTGGGATGGGAATGGTAGCCTGGAAGTCGTTGTATCCGTTCACCGGCCGCCGCCTCGACCTCGGCGGCTACGCCATGCACTACCTCGACGAAGGCAAAGGCGAGACCGTGCTGATGGTGCACGGCAATCCGACCTGGTCGTTCTATTTTAGAGAGGTCGTCAAAGCGTTGTCGCCCACGCATCGCTGCATCGTGCCCGACCATGTCGGCATGGGCCTGTCTGATCGCCCTAGCGACGCGCGCTACAATTACACGCTGAAATCGCGCGTGGACGATCTGGATAAGCTGATGGAGCGCGTGGCTCCCGCGGGCCCCGTGACGCTCGTCATGCACGATTGGGGCGGCATGATCGGCATGTCGTGGGCCGTTCGCCATGCAGAGCGGATCAAAGCGATCGTGGCGCTCAACACCTCATGCTTTCGCCTGCCGCCCGAAAAGCCGCTGCCGCGCGGGCTGACAATCCTAAGAGGCAATGTGACCGGAATCCCGCTGCGGGCCCTGGGATTTGTCCGTAAGCAGGTGCTGAAGTCCTGTACGGCAAAGAAACCGCTTTCGCCCGAGTCCCTCGACGGCTACCTTTCTCCTTACGACGGCTGGAACGAAAGCCGCGCGGTACACCGCTTCGTGCAGGACATACCGCTTAGCCCCGGAGATTCCGCCTGGAGCACGCTCGCCGAGACGGAAAGCAAATTGAGCCTGTTCAAGGACACCCCGATGCTTCTGCCCTGGGGCATGAAGGACTGGGTGTTCGACGCGGCCTTCCTCAACGGCTGGATCCGGCGCTTCCCGAAGGCGACGGTCAAGCGCTTTCCCGACAGCGGCCACTTCCTGCTCGAGGATTCCCCGGATGAAGTCGTCGCGCTGATCAAAGACTTCGTCGCGCGCCCCGTCCCGGCATGACTGCGACGGCGGCCGCGACGGATCTGGGCTCGCGCCTCCTCGACAGCGCCAAGCGCCTCGGCGTCCAGCCCGCCCTGATCCATCACGACGCCGTGACCACCTACGCGGAGCTCGGCCGCGACGTCGAGCTGCTGGCGCAGGGCTTCCTGCGCGCCGGGTTCAAGAAGAACGACCGCGTGGCCGTGCTGATCCCGCCCTCGCGCGATTTCTTCGCGGTCAGCTTCGCGCTGTTCCGCGCGGGCGTGACCCCGGTATTAGTCGATCCAGGGATAGGCTTTTTCAACATGAGTCGCTGTCTCGCCGAGGCCGCTCCGGACGCGTTCGTGGGCTCGGCCAAGGCGCACATCGCGCGCGCCGCGGGCGGCTGGGCGCCGACGGCGAGGCTCAAGGTCGTCGCGGGCGGTCCGTCGCTCGGCCTGCCCACGCTCGAGACCATGCGCGAGCTCGGCCGCGCGCGCACGCTCGACCTGCCTCCCGTGCCCGCCGACGGGCGCGCCGCGATCCTGTTCACTTCGGGCAGCACCGGCGCCCCGAAGGGCGCCGTGTACGAGCACTCGATGTTCTCGGCGCAGGTCGACCAGCTGCGCGAGCTCTTCGACATAAAGGAGGGGGAAAGTTCGCTGGCGACCTTCCCTCTGTTCGGCTTGTTCGATGTCGCCCTGGGGCTCACCGTCGTCATCCCGGACATGGACTTCACCCGCCCCGGCCTCGTGGATCCGATGGCGATCGTCGTACCCGTGCAACAATACCGCGTACACCAGCTGTTCGGCTCCCCAGCGCTTCTCGACCGCGTCGGGCGCTTCGGCGCGAAGCACGGGATCGCCTTGCACACGCTCAAGCGCGTGATGTCGGCTGGGGCGCCCGTGCCGGCCAAGGCTTTGGCGCTGTTCGGAAAAATGCTCAATTCGGAAGTGCCCATTTACACGCCGTACGGGGCCACCGAGGCATTACCCGTTGCCTTGACGTCCTCGTTCGAGATTTTGGACGAGACCGCAGCCAAGACCTTGCGCGGCGAGGGCATCTGCGTGGGCAGACCCGTGAAGGGCATCGAGGTCGCCGTCATTCAGATCGAGGAAGGCCAGATCAAGACCTGGTCGGAGGACCTGCGCGTCGCGCGCGGCACGGTGGGCGAGATCGCGGTGAAGGGGCCCGTGGTGACGGGGGAATATTTGAGCGTGGAGGACATGGCGAAGGCCAAGATCGGCGACGGCAAGAGCTTTTGGCACCGGATGGGAGATCTCGGCTACTTCGACGACCTGGGACGGCTCTGGTTCTGCGGCCGCAAGGCGCACCGGGTGAGGACGGAGAAAGGGGAGCATTACACGATCTGCGTGGAGGGCGTATTCAACGCGCACCCGAAGGTGAAGAGAACGGCCTTGGTCGGCGTGGGACTCAATCCGGTCCTGTGCGTGGAACTCGAACCGGGAACGAACCCGAGCGACGCCCTCAAAAACGAAATCTTGAATCTCGCTGGAAGACCGGAATTCACCCAGGACATTAAGGACCTTCTTTTTCATCCCGGTTTTCCGGTGGATACCCGCCACAACGCAAAAATAAACCGTGACGCGCTCGCGGTCTGGGCCGGCGCGAGGCTTTCGTGAGGGCGCTCGTCACCGGCGGGGGCGGCTTCATGGGGGGAGCGCTCGCGCGCAAACTGCGCGAGCGCGGAGACGAGGTGCGCGTGTTCGGACGCGGTTCGTACCCGGAGCTCGAGGCGCTGGGCATCGACTGCATGCGCGGCGACATCGCCGACTACGAGGCGGTGAAGGCTGCCTGCGACGATCGCGACGTGGTGTTTCACGTCGCCGCGAAGATCGGGTTGTGGGGCAAGTACGAGGACTTTCATGCCGTGAATGTTGACGGCACGAAGAATGCCCTACGCGCCTGCCTGGAGCAGGGCATCCGCAAGCTCGTGTTCACGGGCTCGCCCTCCGTCGTGTTCCACGGCGGCGACGTGGACGGCGTCGACGAGAGCGCGCCGTATCCCGATCAGTTTGATTCGTTTTACTCGCAAACCAAAGCGCTGTCCGAGACGATGGTGCTCGCCGCGGACCACGACCGTCTTTCGACCGTGTCGTTGCGCCCGCACTTCATCTGGGGCCCCGGTGACCGGAATTTATTGCCTCGCGTGGTGGCGAAGGCTCGCGCCGGGAGGTTGTTTCGCATCGGCGACGACAACAAGCTCGTTGACACGATCTACGTGGATGATGCGGTGTCGGCGCACATCCTGGCCGCGATCCAACTCTCGCCGTTGTCCGAGATCGCGGGCAAGGCGTACTTCCTGTCGGGCGATGATCCTCGCCCGTTCTGGGAGATCGTGGAGCTTATGCTGGCCGCCGCAGGGCTGGGGCCGGTGACGAAGCGCGTTCCAAAGGCTGTCGCCTTTGGATTGGCTTCCATATGTGAAGGAACCTGGAGTGCGCTGCGGCTGACCTCGGAGCCCCCGCTGACGAGGTTTTTGGTCAATACGATGACCACCTCCCACTGGTTCGACATCTCGGCCGCCAAGCGGGAACTGGGCTGGAAGCCGAAGGTGAAAATCGAAGAGGGAATGGCCCGGGTCAAGCATTGGATCAGGGCCGAACAAATCTTTGTTTAACGGCTTAAAGCCTGGCACTGTCCGCCGTTTGCCCGTGGATTTAAGCCTATAAACGCGATTTTCGTAATCTTTAAAGCCTGACACCCTCTAGGCTCATTAGCCCCGGATCGACTGGGTCCAAAGACCCATAGCCATTTTAGAATTATGGTAACTACCCAGGTCATCTAACCATTTCTTGACCGCTGCGGCCAGTATTTTAGGAACTCCCTCGGCCTCAGTGGACGCACGGGGCGAGTCCAACTGTTGGTGTCAGTTGGGATAACGAGAGCGAGCGGGCTCGCCGTTAAG
>OBEQ010657637.1_pt1 | contig 42056 bp, 33 predicted proteins | sample 1670901 | NCBI WGS metagenome assembly OBEQ01 (sample SAMEA104232315, study PRJEB22302) | groundwater metagenome | biome: forest; feature: aquifer; material: groundwater | place: USA | collected 2011-08-07 | depth 5.4 m
CGTCATCCCGGCGAACGCCGGGATCCACTGCCCGAAGGCCCACGCGCGCGTGTCCACGGCGCGAAGGCTGAACGACTGGATACCGGCGTTCGCCGGTATGACGGCCCGCTTGGCATGGCGCGCACGCTGCACCTTCTGTGACTGAGGCATGGCGCTAGTCTGAACAAATCTTGACTTGCATCAAAACCGCGCCGATCCTATCATCTACCGAACGGTCGGTTGAAAATGTTTCTGGAGATGTCCATGCCGGATTCCACGGTGCTCGTGTCGCAGGCGGCTTCGGTTCGCACCTTGACGCTGAACCGCCCTTCGGCGCTCAACAGTTTCACCTCTGCGATGCACGCCGAGCTCCGGCTGGCGCTGGACCAGGCCGCTGCTGATCCGGGCGTGCGCTGCGTGATCCTGACCGGTGCCGGACGGGCCTATTGCGCCGGGCAAGACCTGGCCGATCCGATGGTGGCGCCGGACTCATCGCCCGGTGCCAAGCCCAAGGACCTGGGTCAAGCCATCACCCAGCTGTACAAGCCGCTCGTGCAGCGCCTGCGGTCGATGCCGGTGCCGGTGATTGCCGCAGTCAACGGCGTCGCCGCGGGGGCCGGCGCGAACCTCGCTTTGAACTGCGACCTCGTGGTCGCTGCCCAGTCGGCCAGTTTCATCCAGGCCTTCGCCAAGATCGGCCTGCTGCCGGACACCGGCGGAACCTGGTTGCTGCCGCGGCTCGTCGGCCGTGCCCGAGCGCTGGGGCTCGCACTGTCGGGCGACAAGCTCGGTGCCGCCGATGCCGAACGAATCGGCCTGATCTGGAAGTGCGTGGACGATGCGGCGCTGCAAGACGACGCGATGAGCCTCGCCCAGCGCCTGGCCGCCATGCCGGTCAAGGCCCTGGTCGCGGCGCGCAGGGCCATCGATGCGGCACAACACCTCACGCTGAACGAGGCACTGGATGAAGAGGCCGCGCTGCAGGCCGAACTCGGCTTTGCGCACGACTACCAGGAGGGCGTGGCCGCATTCGGTGCGAAGCGTGCGCCGAACTTCACCGATCGCTGAGGTGGCCAGTGGCATCACCACGAACGGCATGCTTTGATGTCTGAGCGCAGTGCTCAACTGACCGCCGAGCTCGTGCGCGAGCGCATGTTCGCCGGCGACCGCGCGTCCCAGGCCCTCGGCATGGAGATCGTGGCGATCGCGCCGGGCCGTGCCAGCGCGACCATGACCGTGCGTGACTACATGCTGAACGGACACGAGACCTGTCACGGTGGCTTGATCGCAACGCTGGCCGACTCGGCCTTCGCCTTTGCATGCAACTCCTACAACGAGTTGACGGTGGCGTCGGGCTTTTCGATCGACCTGCTCGCGCCGGCACGCCTGCACGACGTGCTGACCGCGCATTGCGCCGAGGTGTCGAGGTCCGGGCGCACCGGCGTCTACGACGCAGCCATCACCAATCAACGTGGCGAGCGCATCGCGGTGTTCCGCGGCCGTTCCTACACCGTCAAAGGCAAACCGGCCGTCGGCGACTGACGCCGGCGTTCCAAGGAGACACTCATGCCCGTCAAGCGTCCCCAGCCCGGCGACGTCGAGCCCATCGAAACCGCAAGCCGCGACGAGATCAGCGCGCTGCAACTGCGCCGGCTCAAGACCACCCTGCAGCACGCCTACGGCAAGGTGCCGCACTACACCCGGGCGTTCGATGCCAAAGGCGTTCACCCCGAAGACCTGAAGCAGCTCAGCGACCTTGCCAGGTTCCCGTTCACCGTCAAGAAAGACCTGCGCGACAACTACCCGTTCGGCCTGTTCGCGGTGCCACGCTCCAAGGTGGCACGCATCCACGCCTCATCGGGCACCACGGGCAAGCCCACGGTGGTCGGCTACACGCTGAATGACATCGACACCTGGACCCACCTGGTGGCACGCTCCATCCGCGCGGCCGGCGGGCGGCCCGGCGACATGGTCCATGTGGCGTACGGCTACGGGCTGTTCACCGGCGGCCTCGGCGCCCACTACGGGGCCGAGCGTGCGGGCTGCACCGTCGTGCCGATGTCCGGCGGGCAGACGGAAAGGCAGGTCCAGCTGATCTGCGACTTTAAGCCCGACATCATCATGGTCACGCCCAGCTACATGCAGGTGATCATCGAAGAGTTCGCACGCCAGGGACTGGACGCGCGCGAGTCTTCGCTCAAGGTCGGGATCTTCGGCGCCGAGCCGTGGACCGAGGCGATGCGCCGCGAGCTCGAAGCCAAGGCGGCGATCGACGCGGTCGATATCTACGGCCTGTCCGAGGTGATGGGGCCGGGCGTTGCCAGCGAATGCATCGAGTCCAAGGACGGGCCAGTGCTGTGGGAGGACCACTTCTATCCCGAGATCATCGACCCGCAGACCGGCGAGGTGCTGCCCGATGGCCAGGAAGGCGAGCTCGTCTTCACCTCGCTGACCAAGGAAGCGCTGCCCATCATCCGCTATCGCACCCGCGATCTGACACGGCTGCTGGCGCCCACGTCCCGCTCGTTCCGCCGCATCGGCAAGATCGTCGGGCGCAGCGACGACATGTTGATCATCCGCGGGGTCAACCTCTTCCCGACGCAGGTCGAGGAGATCGTTTTGCAGCACGCCAAGCTGTCGGGACAGTACCAGCTGGTGGTGAGCCGCGAAGGCCTGCTCGACCAGGTCGAGGTGCGCTGCGAGCTGCAGCCCGCTGCAGCAGGTGTCGGCGCCGAAGAGCAGCGCGACATCACCGGCTGGGTGCAGCACCGGATCAAGACCATGGTGGGGATCTCGACCCAGGTCTCGGTGCTCGCGCCCGATGCGATCGAACGCACGCTCACCGGCAAGGCGCGGCGGGTGATCGACAAGCGGCCGAAGTGAAGACGCCGCAGCAAAGGAACACAGCATGTACACCCAAGCGATGGACACGATGGGCAAGGACGGCGAGGGCAAGAAGGCCGTCCGCAGCGCCGAGGAGCTGGTGCTCGAGCAGCGCTTCGACGCGCGCATTGACGCCGGCGAATTCATCGAAGCCAAGGACTGGATGCCCGAGCACTACCGCAAGACGCTGGTGCGCCAGATCAGCCAGCACGCGCATTCCGAAATCGTCGGCATGCTGCCCGAAGGCAACTGGATCAGCCGCGCGCCGACGCTCAAGCGCAAGACCATCCTGCTGGCCAAGGTGCAGGACGAGGCCGGCCACGGCCTGTACCTGTACTCGGCCGCCGAGACGCTCGGAACCTCGCGCGACCAGATGATCGATGCGCTGCACACCGGCCGCGCCAAGTACAGCTCGATCTTCAACTACCCGACGCTCACCTGGGCCGACATGGGCACCATAGGCTGGCTGGTCGACGGCGCGGCCATCATGAACCAGGTGCCGATCTGCCGCTGTTCGTACGCACCGTATGCACGCGCCATGATCCGCATCTGCCGCGAAGAAAGCTTCCATCAGCGCCAGGGCTTCGAGTCGCTGCTGACCATGATGCAAAAGGGCAGCGAGGCCCAGAAGGCGATGGTGCAGGACGCGGTGAATCGCTGGTGGTGGCCCTCGGTGATGATGTTCGGGCCGCCCGACGACCAGTCGCCGAACTCGGCGCAATCGATGCGCTGGGGCATCAAGCGCGTGTCCAACGACGAGCTGCGCCAGAAGTTCATCGACGCCGCCGTCGATCAGGCCAAGGTGCTCGGCGTGACCCTGCCCGACCCGGACCTGAAATGGAACGAGGCTCGCCAGCACCACGACTTCGGCGTGATCGACTGGGACGAGTTCCGGCGCGTGATCGGCGGCAACGGCGCCTGCAACCGCGAGCGCCTGGCGGCCCGCGTGAAAGCCTGGGACGACGGAGCGTGGGTGCGCGAGGCCGCATCGGCGCATGCCGCCAAGCAGGCCCAACACCCACTCGCCGCCTGACGCGGCGCTCACATCGAACCAAGGAATCGAGATGACAACGCCATCGACTGCGACCAACCAGGCCGAGTGGCCGCTGTGGGAAGGGTTCGTGCGCAGCAAGGCGGGCCTGGACCACAAGCACTGCGGCAGCCTGCATGCGGCCGACCCGAAGATGGCGATCCAGCTCGCGCGTGACGTGTACACGCGCCGACAGGAGGGCACGAGCGTGTGGGTGGTTCGCTCCGACCAGATCGTGGCGAGCGACCCGGGCGACAAAGACATGTACTTCGACCCGATGGAGGACAAGGTGTACCGGCACCCGACCTTCTACCAGTTGCCCGGCTCGGTCGACCACATGTGAGGCAGGCGATGCAAAGCTCCATAGCAGTCAAGTCCGATCCCGCCGTGCAGTACCTGCTGCGCATCGGCGACACCTGCCTCGTCCACGCGCAACGCACGGCAGAATGGTGCGGCCATGCGCCGGTGCTGGAAGAAGACATCGCGCTGTCGAACATGGCGCTCGACCTGATCGGCCAGGCGCGCGCGGTGCTCACCCATGCCGGCGCCGTCGAAGGCCGCGGGCATGGCGAGGACCAGCTCGCGTTCCTGCGCGACGAACGCGACTACCGCAATGTGACGCTGGTCGAGCTTCCGCGCGGCGACTTCGCCGTGACCGTGGTTCGCAACGTCATGGTGTCGACCTTCTTCAAGCTGCTGTGGGAGCGCCTCGCCGACTCCAGCGACGCCGAGCTGGCCGGCATCGCCGGCAAGGCGGTGAAGGAGGCGCGTTATCACCAACAGCATGCGGCCGACTGGCTGGTGCGCCTCGCTGACGGCACCGACGAATCGCGCCGCCGCACCGAAGCGGCCCTGCAGCAACTCTGGTTGTACAGCCCCGAACTGTTCGACGCCGACGCGGTCGATGACGCCGCGGCCGCGAGCGGCATGGGCCCCCGCTGGTCCAGCCTCGAGGATGCGTGGCTGGCCGACATGAGCACCATCCTCGACGAAGCCAAGCTCGCGCTGCCGCAAGCCTCGGCGTTTCGCAGCACCGGCAAGCGTGGTGTTCACAGCGAGCACATGGGATTCATCCTGGCCGAGATGCAGCATCTGCAGCGCTCGTTCCCCGGGGGCGTGTGGTGAGCGTCACCGTCGTGCAGATCTCGCGGGTCGAGCGTGCGTGGCAGGTGCTGGGCACGGTCCTCGACCCCGAAGTGCCGGCGCTGTCGGTGTGCGAGCTCGGCATCGTGCGCGACGTGGTCGACCATGGCAGCGAGCTCGAGATCGTGCTGACGCCGACCTATTCGGGCTGCCCGGCCACCGAAGTGATCGAACAAAGCGTGCTCGCCGCCGTCGAGAGTCTTGGGCTCGGGCCGGCGCGTGCCACGCTGAGGCGGGCGCCGGCCTGGACCACGGACTGGATCAGCGCCGAAGGCAAGCGCAAGCTCAACGACTACGGCATCGCTCCGCCGGGCCCGGTCGCATCCGATGGCAGCGTGCCGATCCGCATCTTCGGCCGCCGCAACGACCGGGCCATCGCCTGCCCGCGCTGCGCGAGCCCTCGCACCGAGCGCTTGTCGGCCTTCGGCTCGACGGCGTGCAAGGCGATGTACCGCTGCCTGGACTGCCGCGAACCGTTCGAGCACTTCAAACCCATCTGAGAGATTGAGAAGACATTGCCCACAACCGCGTCATCCCGGCCCTTCGGAATCGAGTCCCCATGAGTGTCATGTTTCACCCCCTGCGCGTTCGCAGCGTCCAGCCCGACACGGCCGAGGCCGTCGTCGTGTCGTTCGAAGTGCCGCAGGACCTGCGCGCCGTGTTCGGCTTCACCCAAGGCCAGTACCTGACGCTTCGCAAGGAGATCGACGGGCAGGACCTGCGCCGCTCGTACTCGATCTGCGCCGGCATCGACGACGGCGATCTGCGCGTCGGCGTGCGCCGCGTCAAGGACGGTGTGTTCTCGAACTGGATCAACGAGCATCTGCGCCCGGGCGACACGGTCAACGTCATGGCGCCGCAGGGACGCTTCTTCGTTCCGCTCGACCCGCAGGCGCGGCGCCACCACCTGGGCATCGCCGGCGGCAGCGGCGTCACGCCCATCCTGTCGATCATGAAGACGGTGCTGGCGCGCGAGCCGCACAGCCGCTTCACGCTGGTCTATGCGAACCGCTCGCTGCGGTCGACGATGTTCAAGGAAGAGATCGAGGACCTGAAGAACCGCTACATGGCGCGGCTGGTGCTGCACCACGTGTTTTCCGACGAGCACACCGATGCGCCCATCAACATGGGGCTGTGCGATCGGGACAAGCTCGCCCAGTTCCTGAGCACGCTGATCGCGCCGGCCAGCATCGCCCATGCCTACATCTGCGGCCCGTTCCAGATGAACGACGAGGCCGAAGCAGCGCTGCTCGCCGCCGCGGTGCCCGAAGAGCGCATTCACATCGAGCGCTTCGGCGTGGCGCAGCAGGCCACCGGCGCGGTGATCCACGAAGCCAAGCCGGGCGACGCCGAACAGGCACGCATCGTCATCGTGCGCGACGGCTTGCGGCGCGAGATCGAATTCCGGCGCGATCAGCCCAGCATCCTGGACTGCGCTTCGGCGGCCGGCCTCGAAGTGCCGTTCTCCTGCACCTCGGGCGTGTGCGGCACCTGCCGCGCCAAACTCATCGAGGGCGAGGTGCGCATGGAACGCAACTTCGCGCTCGACAAGAACGAGGTGGCCGCAGGCTTCGTTCTCACCTGCCAGGCCCACCCTTTGACCGAGCGCGTGGTGCTCTCGTTCGACGAACGCTGAAGGCAAATCCATGGGACGCGGCCGATCCGCCGGATACGACGATCAACGGGAAATGATCCTGGCACGTGCCGCGCAGCTGTTCGCGCGGCGCGGCTATCCGGCCACGTCGATGAACCAGGTGGCCGAGGCCTGCGGCTTGTCGAAAGCCACGCTGTACCACTACTACAAGGACAAGTACGCCTTGCTCGTGAACATCGCGGAAGGCCATGTGTCGCGCCTCGAGGCCATCGTCGGCGAGGTCCTGGCGACGAAGCTCGGCCCGAACGAGCAGATGCGCGAACTGATCCGCAGCCTGGTCGAGGAGTACGCGGGCGCGCAAGACGCGCACCGCGTGCTGACCGAGGACGTGAAGTTCCTCGACCCCGAGGACCGCCAGCGCGTGCTCGACCAGGAGCGCTGCGTGGTCAAGGGCTTCGCCAAGGTCGTCGCGACCCTGCGCCCGGACCTAAAGAAGGCCGCGCTGAGCAAGCCGCTGACGATGCTGCTGTTCGGAATGATCAACTGGATGTTCACCTGGATGAAGCCGCAGGGGCGGCTCGACTACGACGCGATGGCACCCATCGTGGCAGACCTTTTTCTCGGCGGACTGCCTGCGGTGAAGGCGCCGACATCAAACCACCACGGAGACAAACCATGAAGTTCAAGACAACCATCGGCGTCCTGCTCGCCGCATGTACGGCGGGCGTCGCGCAAGCCGACATCAACGTCGGCGTCACGCTCTCGGCCACCGGCCCGGCGGCGTCGCTGGGCATTCCGGAGAAGAACACCGTCGCGCTGATGCCCAAGACCGTCGGCGGGCAGAAGATCAACTACATCGTGCTCGACGATGCGAGCGACACCACCGCCGCGGTCGCGAACGCGCGCAAGCTCATCACCGAGAGCCGTGTCGACATCATCCTCGGCTCGACCACGACGCCGAACTCGCTGGCGATGATCGACGTGGTGTCGGAAGCGCAGGTGCCGATGATCTCGATGGCCGCCAGCGCGCGCATCGTCGAACCGCAGGACGCGAAGAAGCGCTGGATCTTCAAGACGCCGCAGAACGACATCATGATGTCGCTGGCGATCGTGGAGCACATGGCCAACGCCGGGGTCAAGACGGTGGGCTTCATCGGCTTCTCCGACGCCTACGGCGAAGGCTGGTTCAACGAATTCAGCAAGGCGGCCGAGCTGAAGAAGCTGAAGATCGTGAGCAACGAACGTTATGCGCGCAGCGACACCTCGGCCACCGGCCAGGTCCTCAGGCTGATCGCCAGCAAGCCCGACGCCATCCTGATCGCCGCCTCGGGCACGCCGGCGGCCATGCCGCAGAAGGCGCTGAAGGAGCGCGGCTACGCGGGCAAGATGTACCAGACCCACGGGGTCGCCAATGCCAACTTCCTGCGTGTCGGCGGCCGCGACCTCGAAGGCACTTTCCTGCCCGCCGGCCCGGTGCTGGTCGCCGACCAGTTGCCGGCGTCGCATCCGGTGAAGAAGTCCGCGATGGCCTATGTGACCGCCTACGAGGCGGCGTACGGGAAGGGCACGGTCTCGACCTTCGGCGCTCACGCGTGGGACGCGGGCATGCTGATGGCCGCCGCCGTGCCGGCGGCGCTGAAGAAGGCGCAGCCGGGCACACCGGAGTTCCGCGCGGCGCTGCGCGACGCGCTCGAGCAGCTCAAGGACGTGGCGGGCGCCCACGGCATCTTCAACATGTCGACCGCCGATCACCTGGGGCTCGACCAGCGCGGGCGGGTGACGGTGAAGATCGAGAACGGCGCCTGGAAGTACCAGCCCTGAATCGGCCTGTCGTCATCCCGGCGCACGCCGGGATGACGCTTCGGAAGAGTATTTCCTCAGTCCTCCCATTCCATCGTCCCAGGAGCCCACATGACGTCAACCCTTCAGAGTTTCATTGCCGGCCGCTGGGTCGGCAACAAGCCGTCCCAGGTATTGCACAGCGCGGTCAATGGCAGACCGGTGGCGAGCACGCATGCCGAGGCGATCGACTTCGCCGAAGCGGTGAGCCACGCGAGGCGCGTCGGCTTGCCGGCCTTGCTGGCGATGGACTTCCAGCAGCGGGCCCAGCGCCTGCGGGCCCTCGCGAAAACCCTCACCGAACACAAGGAAGAGCTGTACACGATCTCGGCCCACACCGGCGCCACGCGCGCCGACAGCTGGATCGACATCGAAGGCGGCAGCGGCACGCTGTCGGCCTACGCCGGGATCGGCGGCAACGAGCTGCCATCGGGCAACCTGGTGCACGAGGGGCCGGCCATGCCGCTCGGCAAGAAGGGAGGCTTCGCCGGCACGCACATCCTGGTGCCGCGCGGCGGCGTCGCGGTGCACATCAACGCGTTCAACTTCCCCGTCTGGGGCCTGCTGGAGAAGTTCGCGCCGAGCTTTCTCGCGGGCATGCCGTGCATCGCCAAGCCGGCCACCGCCACCAGCTACCTGACCGAAGCCGCGGTTCGCATCATGCAGCGCTCGGGGCTCTTGCCCGAGGGCAGCCTGCAGCTCGTGATCGGCGGCACCGGCGACCTGCTCGACCGGCTCGACGGGGCCGACGTGGTGACCTTCACCGGCTCGGCCGACACGGCGGCCAAGCTGCGCGTGCATCCGAACATCGTGCGCCAGTCGATCCCGTTCAACGCCGAAGCCGATTCGCTGAACTGCGCCATCCTCGCGCCCGACGTGACGCCCGACGACGAGGAGTTCGACCTGTTCGTCAAGGAGGTGGCGCGCGAGATGACCGTCAAGGCGGGTCAGAAGTGCACCGCCATTCGGCGCGCGATCGTGCCGCGCCAGCAGCTCGACGCCGTTGCGACGCGGCTGCGCGCGCGCTTGGCCAAGACGGTGGTCGGCGACCCGGCGCGCGAGGACGTTCGCATGGGCGCGCTGGCCTCGCACGCCCAGCAGGCCGACGTGGCCGAGCGCGTGGCGACGCTGCTGCAAGGCGCCGAGCTCGTCTACGGCGAGCGCGACGGCTTCGCGCCGCTCGGCGACGGCGTGGCCGAGGGGTCGTTCTTCGCGCCCACGCTGCTGCTGAGTCGCCACCCGATGACGCACGACGCGGTGCACGACGTCGAAGCCTTCGGCCCGGTCAGCACGCTGATGGCCTGCGACGGGCTGGCCGAAGCGCTGGCACTCGCCGCGCGTGGCCGCGGCAGCCTGGTGGGCACGCTGGTGACCAAGGACCCGGCGACGGCGGCGCGCGCCATTCCGGTGGCGGCCGCGCAGCACGGACGGCTGCTCGTGCTCGACCGCGAGGCTGCGGCCGAATCCACCGGGCACGGCTCGCCGCTGCCGATGCTCAAGCACGGCGGGCCGGGCCGCGCCGGCGGCGGCGAAGAGCTGGGCGGCCTGCGTGCGGTCAAGCACTACCTGCAGCGCGCGGCAGTGCAAGGCTCTCCGACGATGCTGGCCGCGGTCACCGGCGAACATGTGCGCGGCGCCGCGCTGCGCGAGTCGGAGCTGCATCCGTTTCGCAAGCACTTCGAGGACCTGCAGATCGGCGACTCGCTGCTGACCCACCGGCGCACCGTCGGCGAGGCCGACATCGTGGCTTTCGGCGGCATCTCGGGCGACTACTTCTACATGCACTTCGACGAGATCGCCGCGAAGGAGAGCCCGTTCGGCAAGCGCATCGCTCACGGCTACTTCGTGCTGTCGGCCGCCGCGGGCCTGTTCGTCTCGCCCGCGCCGGGGCCGGTGCTCGCGAACTATGGCCTCGACAGCTTGCGTTTCACCAAGCCGGTGGGCATCGGCGACACGATTCGTGCGCGGCTCACCTGCAAGCGCAAGATCGACCGGCAGAAGAAGGATGCCAACGGCGTGGGGCAGGGCGTCGTCGCCTGGGACGTCGAGGTCACGAACCAGAACGACGAGCTGGTCGCTTCCTATGACATCCTCACGCTCGTCGCGAAGCGAACCTGACCAGGAGCTCAGCATGACCAAGGCCTTTGCAAGCCAGGCAGACCTCGAAGCAAAGAAGGTCAGCTTCACCAGGCTCTCCGACAACGCCTACGCGTACACCGCCGAAGGCGACCCCAACACCGGCGTGATCGTCGGCGACGACAGCGTGATGGTGATCGACACCCAAGCCACGCCGGTGATGGCGCAGGACGTGATCCGCCGCATCCGCGAGGTGACCGACAAGCCGATCAAGTACGTGGTGATGAGCCACTACCATGCGGTGCGCGTGCTGGGCGCGAGCGCCTACCGGGCGCAGGAGATCATCGCGAGCCAGGACACCCGCGACCTGATCGTCGAGCGCGGCGCGCAGGACATGAAGAGCGAGATTGAGCGCTTTCCGCGCCTGTTCCGCGCGGTCGAGACCATTCCCGGTCTGACCTGGCCGACCATGACCTTCCGCGGCGAGATGACGCTGTGGCTGGGCCGACTCGAAGTGAGGTTGATGCAGCTCGGCCGCGGCCACACCAAGGGCGACACGGTGGCCTGGCTGCCGCAGCAGAAGATCCTGTTCAGCGGCGACCTGGTCGAGTTCGGCGCGACTCCCTATGCGGGCGACGCCTACTTCCAGGACTGGCCGCAGACGCTGGACAAGATCGCCGCGCTGAAGCCCGAGCAGCTGGTGCCGGGCCGCGGCGATGCGCTGACGACGCCGGCGCTGGTGCAACAAGGCCTGGCCGGCACGCACGCGTTCGTCAGCGACCTGTACGCCAGCGTGAAGGGCGGCGCCGCCGCGGGCCGCGACCTGCGCGCCATCTACAAGGACACGCATGCCGCGCTGAAGCCGGCCTACGGCCAATGGGTCATCTACGACCACTGCATGCCCTTCGATGTGACACGCGCGCTCGACGAAGCCACGGCCCACCCCGACCCGCGCATCTGGACCGCGGAGCGCGACAAGGCGATGTGGGAGCAACTGGAATCCTGAAGCCCTATGGACGACCCGTCCGTCGAGTTCGAATACCGGCGTTCACCTGACCCGCAAGCGGCAACTCCGGCATGCCACACGGTGGCCGTCGTCGGTGCCGGGCCGGTCGGCCTGAGCCTGGCCATCGATCTGGCGCAGCGCGGCGTGAAGGTGCTGCTGCTCGACGACCAGGATCGCCTGTCCAGCGGCTCGCGCGCCATCTGCTTCGCCAAGCGAACGCTGGAGATCTTCGATCGGCTGGGCTGCTGCGACCCGGTCGTCGCCAAGGGCGTGTCGTGGAACGTGGGCCGCGTCTACTTCAAGGACGAGGAGGTCTACCGCTTCGACCTGCAGTCCGAGCCCGGCCAGCAATGGCCTGCCTTCATCAACCTGCAGCAGTACCACGTCGGAGGCTTTCTGGTCGAGCGTGCGCTCGAGCTGCCGAACCTGGAGATCCGTTGGAAGAACAAGGTGGTCGGCATCGACGCCGGCGACGCCGGGGCGACGCTGAGCGTCGAGACGCCGGACGGACCCTATCGCCTGCGCGCCGACTACGTCGCCGCCTGCGACGGCTCGCGCTCGCCGCTGCGCGCGCTGATGGGCCTGGACACCCAGGGCCGGGTGTTCCGCGATCGCTTCCTGATTGCCGACGTGCGCATTGCCGGCGCGGAGTTTCCGTGCGAGCGGCGTTTCTGGTTCGACCCGCCATTCCACCCGGGCCAGAGCGTGCTGCTGCACAAGCAGGCCGACGACGTCTGGCGCATCGACTTCCAGCTCGGCTGGGACGCCGACCCGGACGCCGAGCGCCAGCCCGAGCGGGTGATGCCGCGGGTCCACGCGCTGCTGGCCAGCATCGGCGCGCCGGACCGCGAGGTGGCGCTGGTGTGGGCCAGCGTCTACACCTTCGGCTGCCGGCGCATGGCGCGCTTCCGCCACGCTCGCGTGCTGTTCGCCGGCGATGCCGCGCACGGCGTGTCGCCGTTCGGCGCGCGCGGCGCGAACTCGGGCATTCAGGATGCCGAGAACCTGGCGTGGAAGCTCGCGCTGGTCACCCGGGGCCAGGCGCCCGACACGCTGCTCGACGGCCACGCGAGCGAACGCGAGGCCGCGGCCGACGAGAACATCCTGCACAGCACCCGCGCCACCGACTTCATCACGCCCAAGAGCGAAGTGAGCCGGCTGTTTCGCGACGCCGTGCTGGACCTGTCGCGCGACCACGCCTTCGCGCGCCGCCTCGTCAACAGCGGGCGCCTGTCGGTCCCCAGCGTGCTGCGAAGCTCGCCGCTGAACACCGCGGATCTCGACAGCTTCGAGGGCCTCATGGTTCCCGGCGCCGCCGCGGCAGACGCACCCGTGGCACGCGACGGCAGGCCCGGTTGGTTGCTGCGGGAACTGACGGGCGAATTCAGCTTGATGGTGTTCGGCCCGCTGCCCGCATGGGCGCAAGATCTGCCGCTCAAGACCTTGAGCATCGCGCCCACCGGTCTGATGGACCACGAAGGGCTGCTGGCCAGACGCTACGACGGCCGGCCTGGAACCGCCTACCTGTTCCGCCCTGACCAGCATGTCGTCGCGCGTTGGCGCGCACCGACACGCGACGCTGTATGCCGCGCGCTCGATCGGGCGCGCGGTCTGCCTGGAGAAGCGGCATGCTGAACACCGAGCCGAACCTCGAATCGCCCGACGACTTCTACGAGGCGCTGCTCGACAGCCATCGCGGGCTCGACGAAGCGCAAAGCCACGCGCTGAACGCGCGCCTGGTGCTGCTGCTGGCCAATCACATCGGGTCGCTCGCCGTGCTGCGCGAGGCCCTGGCGCTGGCGCGCGCGCATTCGGGAAAACCAGGGTCGTGTCGATACGCGGCTACTACCCCCGCAGGCGGGTGCCGCGAAGAATACGGCTCTTGATCCTCGACATTTGAAAGGCGACGACGATGAGCAAGATCCTGATGCTGTGTGGCGACTTCGGTGAGGACTACGAGGTGATGGTGCCGTTCCAGGCCCTGCAGGCCGTGGGCCACACGGTGCACGCCGTGGCGCCGGACAAGAAGAGCGGCGACTACGTGATGACGGCGATCCACGATTTCGAAGGCCAGCAGACCTACAGCGAAAAACCGGGCCACCGCTTCACGCTCAACGCGAGCTTTGCCGAGGTCGACCCGGCCAAGTACGACGCGCTGGTGGTGCCCGGCGGTCGCGCGCCCGAGTACCTGCGGATGAACTCCCGCGTGGTCGAGATCACCCGCCACTTCCTGTCCGCCGGCAAACCGCTGGCCGCCATCTGCCACGGCGCGCAGTTGCTGGCCGCCACCGGCATGATCAAGGGCCGCAAGATCAGCGCCTACCCGGCGTGCCAGGTCGAGGTCGAGCTGGCCGGCGCCGAGTACATGGGCATCGCCATCGACCAGGCTGTCACCGACGGCATGCTGGTGACCGCACCTGCATGGCCCGCACACCCGGCCTGGATAGCCCAGTTTCTGGCCGTGCTGGGCACCCGCATCAGCCTGTAGCATTGCCTGCACGACCCGGAGGCATCGCCCATGTGCAGAATCTTCATCAGCGCCGACCCGTCCAGCTACGAGAGCCGCACGCGCTCGGTGCGGCTGCACGGCGTGGTGACCAGCATCCGGCTCGAGAACCTGCACTGGTCGGTGCTCGAAGAGATCGCCGGGCGCGACACCATGACGGTGGCACAGCTGATCGAAAAGCTCTACGACGAGCTGGTCGCCGACCGTGGCGCGGTCGGCAACTTCTCATCGTTCCTGCGTGTCTGTGCGCTGCGCTACGAGCACCTGATCGCCGACGGCCGCATTCCGCGCAACGCCGCCATACCGATCCGCTCGCTGGATGCCGAGCGCGTGCTCGACGGTCTGGAGCAGCCGGCACGGCCCGCGCGGCGCGTGCCTGTCCGGCCCGCCCCCGGCGAACCGGCGCACAAGCGCACCCACTGAGCCTGCGTTCCGGGTGGACGCGCGGCGCGCCGACCCCGCGCCGTTCAGGACAGCAGGTCGACCAGGCTGCGCGCCACCACCTTGGTGGCACGCCGCAGGTCTTGCAGCACCAGGTGTTCGTCGGCGCGCTTGGCATTGCTTTCGTAGACACTGCGCGGCCCGGCGCCGTAGATCACCGCCGGGATGCCGCGCTCGCAGTACAGCCGCACGTCGGTGTACAGCGGCGAGCCCGAGGTCGGGATCGGTTCGCCGAACACCGCTTCGCCATGGCGTTGCAGCGCCTCGACCAGGGGCCGGTTGCCCGGCAGCGGCTGCAGCGCACGCGCCAGCAGCAGGCGCTTGATCTCCACCGTGATGCCGGGGATGGCCCCAGCCTCGGCGATCACGTTGCGGATCGACGCCTCGACCTGCTCGGGGTTCTCTTCGGGGATCATGCGCCGGTCGAGCTTGAGGACGACCTTGCCGGGCACGACGTTGGTGTTGGTGCCGCCCTCGATGCGGCCGACGTTCAAATACGGATGCGTGATGCCCGGGACCTTCGAGCTGACCTGCCGGTACAGCGTGTTCTGCGCATACAGCGCGTTGAGGATCGCGACCGCGCCTTGCAGCGCATCGACCCCCGTGTCGGGGATCGCGGCATGGGCCATCTTGCCGTGGACCGTGACTTCCATCTGCAGGCAGCCGTTGTGCGCGGTGACCACCTGGTAGCTGAAGCCGGCGGCGATCAACAGGTCGGGTTGGGTCAAATGCCGGGCGAGCAGCCAGCCGGGGCCGAGCTCGCCGCCGAACTCCTCGTCGTAGGTGAAGTGCAGCTCGACGCTGCCCTTGAGCTGCGCCTTCAACGACTCGATCGCGCGGGTGGCGAAGGTGTAGGTCGCGAAGTCGCTCTTGCTCACCGCCGAAGCGCGGCCGTAGAGCTTGCCGGCGATCACTTCGCCGCCGTAGGGGTTGTGCTTCCAGCCCTCACCGGGTGGCACGACGTCGCCGTGGGCGTTGAGCGCGATCGTCTTGCCGCTGCCATAGCGGCGCCGCACGATCAGGTTGGTGATCGAGGCGAGGCCCTGCGCCCGCACGGCCGACTCGGGCACCGGATGTTTTTCGGCTTCGAAGCCGAAGCTGGCTAGCAGCGCGGCGGTGCGCTCGGCATGCGGCGCGTTGTTTCCCGGCGGTGTGTCGGTGGGCACCTGCACCAGGGCTTGCAGGAAACGCACTTCCTCGTCGAAGTGGGCGTCGATCCAGGCGTCGAGACGGTCGTAGGCAGTGCTCATGATTGTTTCGGGTTCAGTTCGTCGGCCAGCTGTTCGAGCAGATGTTGGAAGGCCTGCACGCACAGTTCGGCGTCATCGTTGGTGATGCTCTCGAGCGGGTTGTGGCTGATGCCCGAGTTGCCGCCGCGCAGGAACAGCATCGCCTGCGGCATCACTTCATGCAGCTTCATCGCGTCGTGGCCGGCGCCGCTGGGCAGGCGAAACACCGGCAGCCCAACCGCGTCGACCGCACGCTCCCAGCGCGCCTGCCATGGCGACGCACTCGGCGCGGCCGAGGCGCGCAGCGTCTCTTCGAGCTTGCAGTGCAGGCCGCGCCGTTCGGTGATGCGACCGAGCTCGGCCACCACGTCGTTTGCCAGCGTGTCGCGCTTGGCATCGGTGGTGGCACGCAGGTCGAGGCTGAACTGGCAACGCCCGGGCACCACGTTGATCGAGCCGTTGGGCACGCTCAACATGCCGACGGTGCCGACCACATCGACCTCTGAGGAGGCGCGCTTTTCGACGTACAGCGCGAGCTCGGCGACCGCGGTGGCGGCGTCGCGCCGCCGGTCCATCGGCGTGGTGCCGGCGTGGCTGGCCATGCCGATCATCTCGCCGACAAAGCGCACGCTGCCATTGATCGACGTCACGACACCGAGCGGCATGTCGAGCTCGTTCAGCACCGGTCCTTGCTCGATGTGGGTCTCGACGAAGCCGAGGTATTGGGCCGGGTCGCGGGCGAGCCGGGAGATATCGGCGATGCACAGGCCGGAGTGCTGCATCGCCGATCGCAGCGTGACGCCGTCGGCATCCTGCTGGTCCAGCCAGGCGGGATTGAAGTGCCCGATGATGCCGCCCGAGCCGAGGAAGGTGGCCTTGTAGCGCTGGCCTTCTTCTTCGGCGAAGCCGATCACCTCGAAGCCATACGGCAGGCGCCGGCCCTGCGCGTGCAGCTCGCGCACGCAGACCATCGGCACCAGGATGCCGAGCCGCCCGTCGTACTTGCCGCCGTTGCGCACGGTGTCGTAGTGCGAGCCGGTCAAGAGGCGTTTCGCGTTGCGGTCGGTCGCGTGATAGACGCCGACCACGTTGCCGACCGCGTCGATGCTCACCTCGTCGAAGCCGCACTCGCGCATCCAGTGCGACAGGCGTTGCGCGCAGGCGCGGTGTGCGTCGGTGAGGTAGGTGACGGTGAGTTGCCCGAGCTCGGCATAGCCCGGGTCGGTGTGCTGCGCCAGCGACTCGGCCCAGTCCCAGACGCGGTTGCCGAGCGCCGGCGTGACGACGAACTTGTCGTTGAGACGGATCTCGGCGATGCGGTGGATGTTGCGCAGGCATTCGGCCAGCTCGAAATCCGGGTGTCCTTCGATGCGTCGCTCGAAGGTGGCGATGATCTCGGCGCGTGTCAGCCCGAGTCCGCGCGGGCCGCGCACGGCCAGGATGAAAGGCCAGCCGAATTTCGCGTTGTAGTCGGCGTTGAGCTGCTGGATCTTCGCGAACTCTTGCGGAGTGCAACTGCTCAACCCGGAGGTCGACTGCTCGTTCGTCGATTCCGCTGTCAGCGCACCCGCCACCATCGCCTTGCCGGCCAGCTCGGGGTGGGCACGCACCAGCGCGAGCTGCCGATCGCGGCCCGCCTGGCGCACCACGTTCACCAACGCGAGCTTGAGATGCGCGAGGCTCTTGAACGGGCGTTCGGCCAGTGCCTGCTCCGCGATCCACGGCGAGTGTTCGTACAGGCCGCCCAGCCGTTCGAGGGCTTGTGCGGCCGGTGCGGCGTTGAGCTGGGCCAGGGTCAGTGCCATCAGCTGGCTCCTTGATCGGCAGCGGGGGCCGGAAAGTGGGTTCGCCAATGGCGGGCGATGTCGATGCGCTTGCAGACCCAGACCCTGTCGTGCGACTCGACGTGGTCGAGAAAGCGCTGCAACGCCTTGAAGCGTCCGGGCCGGCCGAGCAGGCGGCAGTGCATGCCGATGCTCAGCATCTTCGGCGACTCGGCACCTTCGGCGTAAAGCACGTCGAAGCTGTCGCGCAGGTAGCTGAAGAAGTCGTCGCCGGTCGCGAAGCCCTGCGGCAGCGCGAAGCGCATGTCGTTGGTGTCCAGCGCGTACGGCACGATCAGGTGCGGCACGCTGCTGCCGTCGCTGCGGGTGACGCGGGTCCAGAACGGCAGCTCGTCGCCGTAGTAATCGCTGTCGTAGTCGAAGCCGCCGAAATCGGCCACCAGGCGCCGCGTGTTCGGGCTGTCGCGGCCGGTGTACCAGCCGAGTGGGCGTTCACCGGTGAGCTGCTCGATGGTTTGCATCGCGATGCGCATGTGTTCGCGCTCGGTGGCTTCGTCGATGTTCTGGTAATGGATCCAGCGCCAGCCGTGGCAGGCGATCTCGTGATCGAGCTCGACCAACGCCTGCGTCAATTCGGGGTGGCGTTCGAGCGCCATTGCGACGCCGAACACCGTGAGCGGCAGGCCGCGCCGTTCGAACTCGCGCAGCAGCCGCCACACGCCGACGCGCGAGCCGTACTCGTAAATCGACTCCATGCTGAGGTGGCGTGCCGCAAAGCTGGGCGGGCTGGCCATCTCGGAGAGGAACTGCTCGCTGCCGGCGTCGCCATGCAGCACCGAGTTCTCGGCGCCCTCTTCGTAGTTGAGGACGAACTGCACGGCGATGCGTGCATTGCCCGGCCACTGGGCATGCGGCGGGTTCTCGCCGTAGCCGATCAGGTCGCGCGGGGAGGGGGGGGGTGTCATGGCGCCTCGGAGCTTGAAAGCGTCATCCCGGCGGACGCCGGGATCCACTCTGCGCGAACGCGCGGTGAAGTGGCAGTGGATCCCGGCGCGGGCGCAGCCCGGCCTGTCCTGAGCTTGGCGAAGGGACGGGATGACATGGCTTGCGGAACAACATCTTCTTGGCCTCCTCAGTCCTTGGGTAGTAGTGCGGACTCGAGGTCGGGCACGCAAGGGTCGAGTTCGAGATTGCGCTCGACGTTGAGCAGGTGTTCTTCCATCAACCGTTGCGCCGCGCGTGCGTCGTGTTTCTCGAGCGCGTCGACGATGGCCACATGCTCTTCGAGCGAATGCTCGGCCGAGTGCGCCGACTGGTACATCAGCGCGATCAGCGAGCAGCGCGACAGCAGGTCGGCCAGCAGATCGGCCAGGGTCTGGTTGCCCAGCATGCGCGCCAGCACGACGTGGAAATCGGCGAGCAGGCGCGTGCGCCCCGATCCATCGACACGCTTGACCGAGGCCTGTTCATCGGCCAGGTGGGCGCGCAGCTTGGCGACCTGCGCCGGCGTGATGCTGGCGGCCAGGCGTCGCGCGAGCGCCGACTCCAGCATGTGCCGCACCTCGAAAACCTGGCGCGCCTCTTCGATGCTCGGCTCGGCCACACGCGCGCCGCGTGCCGGCTCGAGCGTGACCAGCTTGTCGCGGCTCAGGCGGTTGAGGGCCTGGCGCACCAGCGTGCGCGAGACCTTGAAGATGTCGGCGATCTTCTGCTCGGCCAGCTTGGTGCCGGGTGCCAGCCGGCGCTCGATGATCGCGGTGGTGATGGCTTCGACGATGCGCTCGGTCGACCCGGCGCCCGCAGCGGCGCCGTTGGGTGCCACGACCGGCACGGCCTTGCGGCGCGGTGAGGGAAGGGGGACGATGTTGCGGGCGCGGTTCATCGATGGGGGTGGGCTTGCGCGATCATGGAAAGTGTATACACTTTGAGTGGCATTGCAAGCCATTTCTGTCGCTCCGACAGATCATCCGAAAGCGCGCCCCATGGGAAAACTCACCACACATGTTCTCGACACGATGAACGGCTGCCCGGCCGCCGGCATGACGGTCTCGCTGTATCGCCTGGACGGCGAGGTGGCCGAGCTGGTGAAGTCGCTGACGCTCAATCACGACGGCCGTGCCGACGCGCCACTGCTCGAAGGCAGCACGCTGCAGGCCGGCCGCTATCGCCTGGTGTTCGAGGTCGGCGCGTATTTCAAGGCACGCGGCGCGAGCCTGCCCGAGCCGCCGTTCCTCGATCGAGTGCCGCTCGATTTCGGTCTGGCCGACACCGCCTCGCACTACCACGTGCCGCTGCTCGCCAGCCCCTGGGCCTACTCGACCTACCGCGGCAGCTGAGTGATTCAGTGAAAACCCTGGGAATGCGCACACGCTTCGCCACCTAAACGGTATACAGTCGCAGCGGGCACTGAACCGTTCCTCGCGGGTCTCATCAGCGTCGCGACCATCGTCTGCTCACAGCGCCCGCAGTGGTGAGCAACGGCAATCTTCTTGCTGAAAACGATGGACGCTTACCTTCTCGACTGGGTCAACCTGCTGTTGCGCTGGGCGCATGTGATCGTCGCCATTGCGTGGATCGGCTCGACCTGGCTGACCGGCTTCGCACTCTTCACCGTGCTGTACCTCTACCAGGCCAGCACCTTCCTGATCGACAAGAGCGTGCATGCCTGGTCGCCGGCGGCGGCGATTGCCGCCGCACTCGGCTTCCTGGTCGTGTTCTGGTTCGTCTACGACGCGATCTGCCGCATGTTCGGCCAACGCTCGAGCGGTGACCGCGTCGTCGGTGCGCTGGTCGCGGGGTTCGTCGTCGTTGCGTCGTGGCTCGCGTGCCAGCTGTTCGCCGGCCGCGCGGCCTTCCTGCTGGTCGGCGCGATGATGGCGACGGCGATGAGCGCCAACGTGTTCTTCTGGATCATCCCCGGCCAGCGCAAGGTGATGGCGCAGATGAAGGCCGGCCTGGCGGTCGACCCGGTGCACGGCCAGCGCGCTAAGCAGCGCAGCGTGCACAACACCTACTTCACGCTGCCGGTGCTGGTGGCGATGCTCAGCAACCACTACGGCTTTCTCTATGCGGCGCCGAACAACTGGCTGGTGCTGGCGCTGTTGATGCTCGCCGGTGCGCTGATCCGCCACGCCTTCGTGGCGCGCCACAAGGCGCTGGTGCAAGCCAGGCGCGTGCCGTGGGAGTACGCGGCGGGTGGCGTGTTCGCGCTGCTGGTCGTGGTGGTGTGGCTGGCCCCGGTGGCGCAATCCCGATCGGTGCAATCGGCGCAGGCGGCCCAAGTGAAGGCGGTGAGTTTCGCCGAGGTGCGCGCCGTCGTCGCGCAGCGCTGCGTGATGTGCCACAACGAACAGCTGGCGAGCAAGAACCTGCAACTGCACACCCCGGCGCTGATCGCGCAGCACGCGCAGCAGGTCTACCAGCAGGCCGTGGTGCTCAAGCTCATGCCGCTGAACAATGCGCGCAGATCACCGATGCCGAGCGCGCGCTGCTCGGGCGCTGGTTCGCGGCGGGCGCTCCGGCGAACTGAACGAATCGACATGGTTTCGTGGTTCGACAGACCGCGGTCCCGTTCGCACTGAGCCTGTCGAAGTGCCGCGCCGAGGCGCCTTCAGGCTTCCTTCGACAAGCTCAGGACAATCGGAAATACAAGCTCAGCCCGAACGGAGGGGTTAGGCGCAGCCGCGCTCGTGGGCTTGCAGCAGTTGCGCCGCCACGCCCATCGCTATCATCTCAGGCTGCTTCGCGCTGACACCCTCTACGCCGATCGGGCAGGTGATGCGGCCGATGGCATCGGCTGCGATTCCGCGATGCTCGAAGCGATGGATGAAACGCTGGCGCTTGGTCTTCGAGCCGATCAGACCCAGGTAGCCGAAGTCGCCGCGGCGCAGGATGGCCTCGGTGATGCGCAGGTCGAGGTCGTGGTTATGGGTCAGCACCAGGTAGAACGCACCGGCTGGCGCGCTGCGCACCTCGCCCTCGACCGCATCGACGCAGACCTGGCGGATGTGCGGCGGCCATCGCGTGTCGAGCGTCGTCAGGCTCGCGAATTCCTCTTCGCGCTCGTCGATCCAGTCGACGACCACGTCCAGCGTCGTCAGCAAGGTCGCGATCGCGCGGCCGACGTGGCCCGCGCCATAGAGCTGCAGGTGGAACAACGGCGGCGAAGCCGGCCAGCGCGCGAGCGCGGCGTCGTCCAGTGCCGCATAGCCGAGCGTCACCGCACCGCCGCAGCACTGGCCGAGCGCCGGGCCGAGCGGGAAGTGTTGCGAGTGCGGAGTCATCTCGTTCGTGCGCAGCATTTCGCGCGCGCGATCGATCGCCTTCAGCTCGAGATGGCCGCCGCCGATCGTGCCCACTGCCTGCTGCGGCGAGACCAGCATGCGCGTGCCCATGCCGCGTGGGGCAGAGCCGCGGGCCTCGGTCACTTCGACGACGACCGCGCGCTGGCGCTCGGCCAGCCAGCGCGTCGCGGTGAGCCGGGTGTCGCGGTCCATCGCCATCAACCCGCGGCCTGCACCGCGTTGATCGCGTTCAGGATCGCCTCGCTGGTCGCCGGTGCCTGCAACGGCGGATCGACCCGATGCGCGCCGACGGCAGACACCGCATCGCGGATCGCGAAGAACACCGAGAACGGCAGCAGCAGCGGAGGCTCGCCGACCGCCTTGCTGCGGTGGATGCTGTCCGAGACGTTGGTGTTGTCGAACAGCTTCACGTTGAACACCGGCGGACAGTCGTTGGCGGTGGGGATCTTGTAGGTGCTGGGCGCGTGGGTCATCAGCAAGCCGGTCTTCGGATGCCAGACCAGCTCTTCCATCGTCAGCCAGCCCATGCCCTGGATGAACGCACCTTCGACCTGGCCGATGTCGACGGCAGGGTTCAGCGAGCGGCCGGCGTCGTGCAGCAGGTCGGCACGCAGCAGCTTCCATTCGCCGGTCAGCGTGTCCACCACCACCTCGCTGACCGCGGCGCCGTAGGCGAAGTAGAAGAACGGCCGGCCCTTCAGCGTGTCGCGGTCCCAATGCAGGCCCGGCGTGGCGTAGAAGCCGTCGGACCAGAGCTGCACGCGATCCTGGTAGGCCTGCATCACCAGGTCGCAGAACGGCACGCTGCGGCCGTTGACCTGCACCTCGTCGTTCGCGAAGCGCACTGTCGCCGCGTCGCCGCCGTACTGGCGCACCGCCAGCGCCGCCAAGCGCTCGCGGATCTGGCGCGCCGCGTCCTGCGCCGCCTTGCCGTTCAGGTCGCTGCCGGTCGATGCTGCGGTGGCCGAGGTGTTGGCGACCTTCTGCGTGTCGGTGGCGGTCACGCGCACGCTCTCGAAGCTCACGCCGAGCTCGTGCGCCACCACCTGCGCCACCTTGGTGTTCAGCCCCTGGCCCATCTCGGTGCCACCGTGGTTCACGAGGATCGAGCCGTCGCTGTAGACATGCACCAGCGCGCCGGCCTGGTTGAGGTGCTTGACGTTGAACGAGATGCCGAACTTCAGCGGCGTCAGCGCGATGCCGCGCTTGAGCACGGGGCTCTGCGCATTGAAGGCCGCGAGCGCGTCGCGCCGCGCGCGGTAGTCGCTGCTGGCTTCGAGCTCGGCGGTCAACTCGTGGATCACGTTGTCTTCGACCGTCTGCCCGTACGGTGTGACGTTGCGTTCACCCTTGCCGTAGAAGTTGACACGTCGCACGTCGAGCGGGTCACGACCCAGCTCGCGCGCGATGCTGTCGAGGATGTACTCGATGACGATTGCGCCCTGCGGCCCGCCGAAGCCGCGGAACGCGGTGTTGCTCTGCGTGTTGGTCTTGCCCGAGAAGCCATGCAGCGCGACATCGGGCAGCCAGTAGGCGTTGTCGACGTGGCACAGCGCGCGTGTCATCACCGGCCCCGACAGGTCGGCCGAGTGGCCTGCGCGCGAGATCAGCGTGATCTCGGTGCCGAGAATGCGGCCCTCGTCGTCGAAGCCGACTTCGTAGTCGTAGTGGAAGCAGTGGCGCCGCCCGGTGATCAGGAAGTCGTCGTCGCGGTCGACGCGCAGCTTGACGGGGCGCTTCAGTTGCGCCGCGGCGACGGCCGCGACGCAGGCGAACAGGCCCGACTGTGACTCCTTGCCGCCGAAGCCGCCGCCCATGCGCCGGCACTCGACCTGCACATGGTGGGCATGCAGCTTCAGCGCGTGCGCGACCAGCAGCTGCATCTCGCTCGGGTGCTGGGTCGAGCAGTGCACCAGCATGCCGTCGCTTTCCTTCGGGATCGCATAGCTGATCTGGCCCTCGAGGTAGAACTGCTCCTGGCCGCCGACGTCGAGCGTGCCGCGCAGCGTGTGCGGCGCGGCGGCCATCGCGGCGGCGGCGCCACCTTCGCGGGGGTTGCGCGTGAGGTGCATCGGCGGCAGCACGTATTGCTGCCTGGCATGTGCATCCTGCGGCGTCAGCACCGGCGGCAGCGCATCGACCTGGATCACGTCCTTGGCCTGCGCGGCGGCGCTGCGCGCGGCTTCGCGCGTGCTTGCGATGACTGCGAACACCGGCTGGCCGAAGTAGCGCACTTCGCCGTCGGCGAGGATCGGGTCGTCGTGAATGATCGAGCCGCAATCGTTCGGCCCCGGGATGTCGGCCGCGCTCAGCACCGCCACCACGCCGGGCAGCGCACGGATGCGATCCAGCGCCAGCCCGGTGATGCGGCCACGTGCGGCCGGCGACAGGCCGAGCGCCGCATGCAGCGTGCCGGCGAGCTCGGGCATGTCGTCGATGTAGGCGGCTTCGCCGGCCACGTGAAGGTGAGCCGATTCGTGGGCGCGGTTCACGCCGACTCGAGCGCCGGCGGCGAGCGCTGCGGCGTCGGAGCGGGGGGTGTCGCGCAGGACGGTGTTCTTCAGGTAATCGGCGAAGGCCTCGTTGGGCTGCAGCATGAAGGGGTCGAGCGGCTTGTTCATGTCAGGCCTCCTGCCGGGCCGTTCCCAAAGGGAGGCCTGCGAGGTCGAGAAGATATTGCTCCGCAGCCATGGTCATCCCGGCGCACGCCGGGATCCACTCTCGCCGCAGTGCGCATTGATCACCAGTGGATCCCGGCGTTCGCCGGGATGACGACCGCCTCCGTGCACCCTCGGGGGGCAGGAGCGAAGCGACGTGGGGGTAATCCATCTCAAGCTCCTTGTTCCATCACGGCGTGCGGCATCACGCTCCACACGCTGGTCGCTTGGACCGACAGCGGGTCGGTCTTTCGTGTTTCGAGCCAGAAACGCTGTAGCAGGTTCTGCGCCACTTGCGCGCGGTAGGCGGCGCTGGCGCGCATGTCGGTCAGCGGCGTGAAGTCGCGCGCGAGCGCGGCCTTGGCGGCGTCGACCGTCGCCTGTGTCCACGGCTTGCCCAGGATCGCCGCTTCGGCCTGTGCCGCGCGTTTGACGATGGCGGCCATGCCGCCGAAGGCCAGGCGAACCCGGCTGACGGTGTCGCCGTCGAGCTCGATCGCGAGGCCGGCGCAGACGGCCGAGATGTCGGAGTCGAAGCGTTTGCCGATCTTGTAGGCACGCACCTGCGCCTGGGTGGCTGTGAGCGGCACGGTCATGCCCTGGACGAACTCGCCCGGCTCAAGCCGGTTCTTCATGTAGTCGACGTAGAAGTCGGCGAGCGGCATGCGGCGAACCCGCTCGCCGCGGCGCAGCTCGATCTGCGCGTCGAGCGAGATCAGCACCGGCGGCCCGTCACCGATCGGCGAGCCGTTGGCCACGTTGCCGCCCATCGTGCCGGCGTTGCGGATCGGCGGCGAGGCGAAGCGCAGCCAAACGTCGGTGAGCTCGGGCCAGCGCGCTGCCAGCGCGCGCCAGGTGACTTCGAGCGACGCGCCGGCGCCGAGGTACAGCTCGCCGTCGCGCGTTTCGACGCGCTTCAATTCGTCGACGTCACCGACATAGATGATCTCGCCGAGTTCCTTGAACTGCTTGTTGACCCACAGGCCGATGTCGGTCGACCCGGCCAAGAGGTGCGCCTCGGGCAACTGCTCGCGCAGCGCAGCCAGCGCGGCCAGCGTCTTGGGTGCGTGGAAGCCCGGGCGTTCGAAGGTCTCGCTTCTTTCGACGCTGCGCAGCGCTTCGATCACCGGGGCGGTGTCGAGCTGCGTCGCCGGCAGCTCGAACATGCGCTGCCCGGCGTCCAGGATCGGCCGGTAGCCGGTGCAGCGGCACAGGTTGCCGGCCAGGTCGTCGGCCAGTTGTTGGCGGCTCGGGCGGCTGCCGCAGGCCGCGTGGTGCTCGTAGGTCGACCACAGCGACATCACGAAGCCCGGGGTGCAAAAGCCGCACTGCGAGCCGTGGCATTCCACCATCGCCTGCTGGGCCGGGTGCAGCTCGGCCGACGCTTCAGCCTTCAAGTCTTCGACCGTGAACAGCGCCTTGCCGTGAAGCGTCGGCAGGAACTGGATGCAGGCATTCACGGTGCGCAGGCTCAGGCCGCGCACCGCCGCGTCGGGCGTGTCGGTGTGCTCGGGCAACTCGCCGATCACCACCGTGCAAGCGCCGCAATCGCCTTCGTTGCAACCCTCCTTGGTGCCGGTGCAGCGCGCGTCTTCGCGCAGCCAGTCAAGCACGGTGCGGGTCGGCGCCGCGCCGCTCACGTCGACAAGCCGACCGCGGTGAAAGAAGCGAATCGGTTGAATGCTCATGCCTGTTGAAGCTCCGGATGGAAAAGAAGAATCCACAGCCGAAACTTACGCTGTTGTGGCGCCGTGTGTATAGGATTCCACGCATATCACCTATCCGGGGCGGCATATGGCGCAACGCGCGGATTTCGACAAGATTGAGCTGTACCTCATACGGGTCCTGCACACCTTGATCACTGAACGAAGCGTCTCGCGGGCGGCTCTGCAACTGCAGAGTTCGCAGCCTGCCATCAGTGCCCAGCTCAAGCGGCTGCGCGAGCTGACCGGTGACCCGTTGCTGGTGCGTGCCGGCAACGGCATGACCCCCACCGCCGCCGCGCTGCAATTGGTGGGGCCGGCCGCCAGCCTGTTGCAGCAAGCCGACCGTCTCTTCAGTGTGCGCAGCCGGCAAGAAGGCTTCGAGCCGCTGAGCAGCACCGCCACCTTCCGCATCGCCGCGAGCGACTACCTCGATCCGCTGTTCCTGCCCGAGCTGGTCGCGCACCTGAAGAAGGCGGCGCCGCTCGCGCAGCTCGAACTGCTGCCGCTGTCGGGCGAGTTCGACTACCGGCGCAGCCTGGCCGCCGGCGAGGTCGACCTGGTGATCGGCAACTGGCTCGAGCCGCCCGGCGAGCTGCACCTGGGCAAGCTGATGAGCGACGAGATCGTCTGCCTGATGGCCGAAGACCATCCCATCGTGCGTGTCGCCAACGGCCGCGGCTGGACGGTCGAGAAGTACCTGGCCTGCGAGCACGTGGCGCCGACACCGATCTTCCGCGGTGCGCGCGGCGTGATCGACGAGCACCTCGCCGGCCTGGCCCTGTCGCGCAACATCGTGGTGCGCAGCGCCCACTTCAGCCTGATTCCGCTGATGGTGGCGCAAAGCCTGCTGGTGTTGACGACCGGGCGCCTGTTCTGTTCGCGTTATGTCGACAGCCTGCCGGTGCGAATCGTGCGGTGCCCGGTGGCCTTTCCGGCTCTCACCTACTACCAGTTGTGGCATGACCTGACGCATGCGTCGTCGTCCTTGCGCTGGCTGCGCGAGCTTGTGCGCGACGTGGCCCGTGGCCTCGCGTCGCACGGCATGCTGAAACGATCCAAGGCCCGCGCGGCCTGAGCATTCACCGATCTGATTGGCGACATGGCTCAGCCACGAGTTCACCCTCACCCCAACCCTCTCCCGCGAGCGGGAGAGGGAGCCAATGCGGGCTCCCTCTCCCCTGTATTCGGGGGAGAGGGTTGGGGTGAGGGGGCGGTGCGCCGGCCGCAGCTGAACATGGTCGCCAATCAGGTTCACCGATGACTGCAACTCTTCCACCCGCGTCGCAGCGCATCGCGTTGCGCGGCGACCTGCTCGACTTCACGGCAGCCCCCGAATGGGGCGTGGTCGACTCGCAAGCGGTGCGTTTCCGCCCCGACCACTGGCTGCTGATCGAAGCCGGCCGCATCGTCGCCGCGCAGCCGGGTGAACAAACCCCCGACGAGACTTGGACGAAACACGAGCACCGCGGCCGCCTGATCCTGCCCGGCTTCATCGACACCCATGTGCACAGCCCGCAGCTCGACGTGATCGCGAGTTACGGCACCGAGCTGCTCGACTGGCTGAACACCTACACCTTCCCGGCCGAAAGGCGCTATGCCGATCCGGCGCAGGCGCAGGCCGGCGCGGCGTATTTTCTCGACGCGCTGCTGGCGCACGGCACGACCAGCGCGGTGGTGTTCCCTACCGTGCACAAGGTCAGCGCCGACACGTTGTTCGCAGCGGCACAGCAGCGTGGCATGCGCCTCATCGCCGGCAAGGTATTGATGGACCGCAACGCCCCGGACGGGCTGCGCGACGACGTCGAACACGCCGCGCGCGACTGCGCCGACCTGATAGCCCGCTGGCACGGCAAAGACCGCCTGGCCTACGCAGTCACGGTGCGCTTCGCGCCGACCAGCACGCCGGCGCAGCTCGCGATGGCCGGCCGGCTGTGCAGTTCCTACCCGGGCCTGTACATGCAGACCCACCTGGCCGAGAACCGCGACGAGGTGCGCTGGGTGCAAGAGCTTTTCCCGGATGCGCGCAGTTACCTCGATGTCTACGAGCGCGACGGCCTGCTGAACGCACGCAGCGTGTTCGCGCATGGCATCTGGCTCGATGACGCGGACCGCAGGGCGCTGCGCGAGGCCGGCGCACAGATCGCGCACAGCCCGTCGTCGAACCTGTTCCTCGGCAGCGGGCTGTTCGACTGGCGCGCCGCCGAGGACGCCGGTGTGGCGGTGAGCGTGGGCACCGACGTCGGTGGCGGCACCAGCCTGTCGATGCTGCGCACGTTGGCCGACGCCTACAAGGTGCAGGCCATGGCGGGTCAGCGCCTGACGGCCTGGAAGGCATTGCACGCGTCGACCGCAGGGGCCGCGGCGGCATTGGGACTGGCCGGCGAGATCGGCTCGCTGACACCCGGTTGCATGGCCGACCTGTGTGTCTGGGACTGGGCCGCCGGCCCGGTCGCCCAGCACCGCATGGACGTGGCGCGCAGCTTGCACGAGCGGGTGTTCGCGTGGATGACGCTCGCCGACGAACGAAACCTGGCGGCCGCCTTCGTGGCGGGTGTCCAGCGCCATCAACGCGACGGTGCCCATTGACCCTTTCATTTCATGACACACCACCGCCCGTTCGCACTGAGCTGGTCGAAGTGCCCGCACCGAGCGTCCCGCAGGCTCCCTTCGACAAGCTCAGGGCGATCGGAGATACAAGCTCAGCCCGAACGGAGCTTTTCGTGTCATGAATTTGGGAGGACTCAATAGCAGCACCAAGGAGACCCGCACATGCTTCGACTCGAACTCATCGGCATCAGCAAACAGTACCCGGCGGTCAAGGCCAACGACCGTGTCAACCTGCGTGTCAAGCCCGGCGAGATCCACGCCGTGCTGGGTGAGAACGGCGCCGGCAAGTCGACGATGATGAAGATGATCTACGGCGCGGTCCGCCCCGACGAGGGCGAGATCCGCTGGAACGGCCAAGTGGTGAACATCCGCAATCCGCAAGAGGCGCGCCACCTCGGCATCGCGATGGTGTTCCAGCACTTCAGCCTGTTCGACACTCTGACCGCGGCCGAGAACGTCTGGCTCGGGCTCGACAAGTCACTCTCGCTGGCCGAAGTGACACGCCGCATCACCGAGGTCGCCAAGGTCTACGGCCTCGACGTCGACCCGCTGCGCCCGGTCCACACGCTGTCGGTCGGCGAGCGCCAGCGGGTCGAGATCGTGCGTTCGCTGATGACGAACCCGAAGCTGCTGATCCTCGACGAGCCGACCTCGGTGCTGACGCCGCAAGCCGTCGACAAACTCTTCGTCACGCTGCGCCAGCTCGCGAGCGAGGGCTGCAGCATTCTCTACATCAGCCACAAGCTCGACGAGATCCGCGCGCTGTGCCACCACTGCACCGTGCTGCGCGGCGGCAAGGTCACCGGCGAGGTCGACCCGACGAAGGAGAGCAACGCCAGCCTGTCGCGCCTGATGATCGGCGCCGAGCCGCCGCAGTTGCAGCACCATCAGGCCAGGCTCGGCGAGACGGTGCTGGCGGTGCGCGGCCTCTCGCTCGCCAAGCAGGACCAGTTCGGCATGAACCTGCACGACATCGGCTTGGAGGTTCGCTCGGGCGAGGTCGTCGGCATCGCCGGCGTGTCGGGCAACGGCCAGCAGGAGCTGATGGCCGCGCTGTCGGGCGAAGACCCCCGCGCCGCGCCCGATTCGATACGCCTGTTCGGCAAGGCCATCGGCCACGATTCGCCACGCCAGCGGCGCGACCACGGGCTGTACTTCGTGCCCGAGGAGCGGCTCGGCCGCGGCGCGGTGCCCACGCTGTCGCTGGCGCAGAACACCTTGCTGACGCGCACCCAGACCGTGAGAAGCAGCGGCTGGATCGCCACCTCGGAGGTCAACACGCTGGCGCGTCATCTGATCCAGCGTTTCAACGTCAAGGCCGGCGGGCCCGATTCGACCGCCAAGAGCCTGTCGGGCGGCAACCTGCAGAAGTTCATCGTCGGGCGCGAGATCGATGCGAATCCGAAGCTGCTGATCGTCTCGCAGCCGACCTGGGGGGTCGACGTCGGCGCCGCGGCGCAGATCCGCGGCGAGCTGCTGAAGCTGCGCGACGCCGGCTGCGCATTGCTGGTGGTCAGCGAAGAGCTCGACGAGCTGTTCGAGATCTGCGACCGCATGGTCGTCATCGCGCAGGGCCGCGTGTCGCCGAGCATCGCCACTTCGCAAGCGAGCATCGAGCAGATCGGCGAGTGGATGTCGGGGCTGTGGAACAAGACCGCGCCCAAGCAGGAGAGCGAACATGCTGAAGCTTGAAGTTCGTCCGGCCCCGAGCCGGGTCATGTCGGTCGCGTCGCCGCTGCTGGCGCTGAGCCTCACCGTGGTCATCGGCGTCGTGCTCTTCATGCTGCTCGGCAAGGACCCGCTGCGCGGCCTGTACGTGTTCTTCGTCGAGCCGCTGAAGAGCTGGTACGCGCTGTCCGAGCTGGCGATGAAAGCCACGCCGCTGCTGCTGATCGCGCTCGGCCTCGCGGTGTGTTTCCGCTCCAACGTCTGGAACATCGGTGCCGAGGGGCAGTTCATCGTCGGCGCCATCGCCGCCGGCGGGGTGGCGATGCTGGCCGACGCCCACACCGGGCGCTGGATCGTCGTCGCGGTGCTGGTCGCCGGGGTGCTGGGCGGCATGCTGTGGGCCGGCATCGTCGCGCTGCTGCGCGACAAGGCCAACGCCAACGAGATCCTGGTCAGCCTGATGCTCGTCTACGTCGCCGAGATGGTGCTGAGCTACCTGGTCTACGGGCCGTGGAAAGACCCGAACGGCTACAACTTTCCGCAGACCATTTCCTTCCTCGAAGCGACCAAGGTGCCGCGCCTGTTCGGCGGCATGTTCCGCGTCAACATCGGCCTGGTGATCGCGCTGCTCGCGGTGGCCGCGTTCTGGCTCTTCATGTTCCGCGTCTACGCCGGGTTCCAGCTCCAGGTCGGTGGCCTCGCGCCGGCGGCGGCGCGTTACGCCGGCTTCTCGTCGCGCAAGGCCTTGTGGATGGCGATGCTGGTGTCGGGCGGCATGGCGGGCCTCGCGGGTGCGCTCGAGACCGCCGGGCCGCTCGGCCAGTTGACGCCGCATGTGCCGGCGGGCTACGGGTTCGCGGCCATCATCGTCGCCTTCGTCGGCCGGCTGCACCCGGTGGGCACGGTGTTCTCTGCGGTGCTGATGAGCATGTTCTACATCGGCGGCGAGCTGGCGCAGTCGCGCCTGGGTCTGCCGAAGTCGCTGACCGGTGTGTTCCAGGGCCTGCTGCTGTTCTCGCTGCTGGCTTGCGACACGCTCATCTACTACCGGCCGCGCTGGAGGTCGGCCCGATCGCCACGCAGCGAGCCGGCCCGTCCCACCAACGTGATCACCCCCAGCACCCCCACCGTCGAAGGGAATGCCTGATGGACGCCATCGCCCTGCTTCTGGCCGCGACGCTCAACGCCGGCACGCTGCTCGCCTTCGCCGCGCTCGGCCTGTTGATCAACGAGCGTGCCGGCATCGTCAACCTCGGTGCCGAAGGCATCATGCTGGTGGCCGCGATCGCCGGTTTCGCCACCGCCGTGCACACCGGCAACGACTGGCTCGCGCTGACGGCCGGCGCGGCGGCCGGCGCGCTGCTGGCGGCCGTGTTCGGTCTGCTGGTGATCTGGCTCAACACCAACCAGTACGCGACCGGCCTTGCGCTCAGCCTGTTCGGCAGCGGCTTCTCGGCCTTCATCGGCATCCGCTACACGCAGGAGAAGCTGAGCGAGCGGGCGCACTACGACATCCCGGTGCTGTCGGACATCCCCTTCATCGGGCCGGCGCTGTTCAGGCAGCACCCGATGGTTTACGTCGCGATCGCGCTGACGATCGCGCTGGCCTGGTTCATGTACCGCTCGCGTGCCGGCCTGGTGCTGCGCGCGGTCGGCGAGTCGCCCGAATCGGCGCATGCACTGGGTTACCCGGTGCGGCGCATCCGCCTGATCGCGGTGATGGTCGGCGGCGCGCTGTGCGGTATCTCGGGCGCCTACATCTCGGTGGTCTACACGCCGCTGTGGGTCGAGGGCATGGTGGCCGGCAAGGGCTGGATCGCGCTCGCGCTCACCACTTTCGCGACCTGGCGCCCGACACGGGTGCTGCTCGGCGCCTACCTGTTCGGCGGCGTCACGATGCTGCAGTTCCACCTGCAAGGCGAGGGTGTGCAGATATCGAGCCAGCTGCTGACGATGCTGCCCTACCTGGCCACCATCGTCGTGTTAGTGCTGATCTCGCGCAACGCGACCTGGATCCGCGTGAACATGCCCGCGTCCTTGGGCAAGCCGTTTTTCCCGGGCGGCTGAACCGCCGAGCCACGCGTCATCCCGGCGAACACCGGGATCCACCCAGACGTGTCATCCCGGCGAACGCCGGGATCCACTGCCCCAACACTCGCGCATCTGCACAGAGTGGATCCCGGCGTTCGCCGGGATGACGGATTCCTTTTGTTGGGACGTTCCGAACCTACCGACTGGAGAAGACATGACCCGACTCTTGAAGCGCTTGCTGCTCAAGGCCACCGGCTGCAGCACCCTCGCCGCCGTGGCGCTGCTGACAGGCTGCAGCAAGAAGGACGACGCGCCCGCCGCCGCACCGGCAACGCCCACTGCAGCGGCGCCCGCCAAAGCCGAGCCGCTGAAGATCGCATTCGCCTATGTCGGCCCGGTGGGAGACGGCGGCTGGACCTACGCGCACGACAACGCACGCAAGGCGCTCGAGAAGGAGTTCGGCGACAGGATCGTCACCAGCTTCGTCGAGAAAGTGCCCGAGGCGGCCGACGCCGAACGGGTATTCCGCGACATGGCCGGGCAGGGCAACAAGCTGATCTTCGGCACCACCTCACACGCGACCGGCTACAAGACGGCCGAGAACCTGCGCACCTACGACAGCCGCACCTACGAAGGTGCCTACCTGGCCGGCGTTGTGGCCGGCGGGATGACGAAGACGAACGTGCTGGGCGTGGTCGGCTCGATCCCGATCCCCGAGGTCGTCCGCAACATCAACAGCTTCACGCTCGGTGCGCAGTCGGTCAATCCGAAGGTCACGACCAAGGTCGTGTGGGTCAACGAATGGTTCAACCCGCCCAAGGAGACCGAGGCCGCACAGTCGATGATCAACGGCGGCGCCGACGTGCTGATGCAGAACACCGATTCGAGCGCGGTGCTGAAGACGGCCGAGAAGGCCGGCAAATGCGCCTTCGGCTGGGACAGCGACATGACCGCCTACGGCCCGAAGGCGCACCTCGCGTCGGCAGTCATCAACTGGACGCCGTACTACGTCAAGGCCACGCGCGATGCGCTCGACGGCAAGTGGACAACAGGCCGCACCTGGTGGGGCGTCAAGGAAGGTGCGATCGACCTGGTCTCGATTTCCGACAAGGTGCCTGCCGACCTGAAGGCCAAGGTCGAAGCGGCCAGAGCCGGCTTGAAAGACGGCAGCCTCGTGATCTGGAAAGGCCCCATCGTCGACTCGGACGGCAAGGAAGTGTTGGCCAGCAACGTGGTCGCCGACGACAAGTTTCTCGGCGGTATCAAGTTCTACGTCAAAGGGGTCGAGGGCCGCGTGCCCGGCGCCGACAAGTGACTGTTTGAAAGTAGGGGTGTACATCGCCGGGAGTGGTGCATAGCATGCGGCGCAGCGGGCTCGAGACCTGCGTTCGCCGCGGATACCCAGTTGCATTCGCGCAAAGACCCGGACCTGCTCCGGTGCCCTCGAATTCGAATTCAAAGGCGCGACCATGGCGACACAGCCCGATCCGGTGTTTGTGCAGAGCTACGAGTGGTTCCGCGAAGCGGTGGACCACGCGCTCGACGCGGCCACCGCGCCGGTGGCCGCGGACCGCGCGAATGTCGAGAAGCTGATCTGGACGCTGCTCGGCCGCATCGACGTCAACTCGCCGCTGCCCGCCGCCAATGCCGTCACGCTGGAGCAGTTCCAGGGCGGCGGCGGCGCGCCGGCGCAGGGCATCGCGCTGGCCGCATTGATCGCGGCCGAATTCCTGGTCGCGCTCGACACCATCAAGGCCGCCGTCGATGCGATCAAGGCGGTGGCCGACGGCGCGATGAGCGCGGCCGCGATGCAGGACATCTTCCGTGTCGTCGGCAAGGTGGTGAAGCAGGTCGACGGCATCGTCAAGGGTGTCGACGCCGCCGCGCGTTACCCGAGCGCCTTCGGCCTCGCGAAGCTGATGCTCACGATGTCGGGCGACGCGCGCGCAACTTTCGTCGCCGGGCAGTCGCATGCGCAACAGCTGGCGGACTTCGTCGCCCGCAGCACCGTCGGCGGCAACCCGAACCAGACGCAGATCGACGACGCCGCCTCGGCGCTCGGCGTGTTCACGGCGCTGGCCGGCGGCCTCGTGGACCGCAGCTTCTCGAAGGCCGTCGACGCGGGTGACCTCGGCTGGTCGCCGCAGGCCATGGCCGCGGCCGTGCCGGCCGGTGCGCTCGGCCCGATCGTGGTGCCCTTCGGCAACAACGCCGGCCCCGCCAAGTTGAGCCTGAACGTCGTTCCCTTCCCGATGCCTGCCGGCGTGCAGTTCGACGCCGCGTTGGACCTGAATGCCGCCGCGGTCGCGGGCCCGGCCAAGGTCAAGCTCAAGGGCAGCGCGGCGCTGAAGGTGTACCAGCCGGTGTTGCCGCCCGGCGCGGCCAAGGTCGAAGGCAACGACCCGTCGATCGGCATCGAGCTGTCGAAGAAGCAGACCGACGGCTTTGCGCTGAAGATGGGCCCGGTCGCGCTCGGCGGCTTCGGCTCGGCGGCGCTGCAGATCAAGGAGATCGGTGCGGCGGTCCAGCTCGCGCTGAAGGTGGCAGGCAAGTCGCTCGAGCCACGCTTCGACATCTTCCTGCGCGAGGGCGAGGTCAAGCTCATCATCGAGGACAAGCTGCTCAAGGAGGTGCTGTCGGGCGACGTGACGGTCGACTTCGGCATCGAGGCCGGCATCGACGCCAAGGGCAAGCTGCACATGAAGGACGGTACAGGCCTGCGTGTCGCGCTGCCGGTGCCCAAGATCCCGAGCGGCCCGTTGAACCTGATGCTCATCAACCTGGGCATCGAGCCGTTGAACGGCTCGTTCAACGAGATCGATGCCGAGCTGTCGGCGTCGTTCGGCATCGAGCTCGGGCCGTTCAAGGGCTCGGTCGACCGGCTCGGCGTGATCGTGCGGCTGCGCAACCTGTTCGGCAACGACCCGAGCGTCGCGTTCGCGCTGAAGCCGCCCAACGGCGCGGGGCTGTCGCTCGACGCCGGCGTGGTCGCGGGTGGCGGTTATGTCTATCTCGACCCCGACAAGGGCGAATACGCCGGCGTGCTCGAGCTGCGCATGCTGGCCATCGGCATCAAGGCGATCGCGATCCTCAACACCAAGGTGCCCGATGCCGGCTGGTCGCTGCTGCTCTTGATCTTCGGCAACTTCCCGCCGATCCAGCTCTCGTTCGGCTTCACGCTCACCGGCATCGGTGGGCTGATCGGGCTGCAGCACACGATCAGCACCGACGCGCTGTCCAAGGGCCTGGCCACCGGCGCGCTCGACGCGGTGCTGTTCCCGGCCAACCCGGTGGCCGACGCGCCGCAGATCATCAACACGTTGCGCACGCTGTTCCCGACCAAGCGCGGCGGCTTCATCATCGGCCCGATGCTCGAGGTCGGCTGGGGCACGCCGAACCTGGTGACGCTGCGCTGCGGCGTGCTGATCGAGCCGTCCAAGGTCGTCATCATCGGCCAGGCGATCGTGCAGATCCCGCCGCTGGTGGACAAGGACCTCGCGATCCTGCGCCTGCAGATCGACTTCGTCGGCTACATCATCTTCGACCCGTTCAAGATCGGCTTCGACGGCAGGCTGCGCGATTCGCGGGTGCTGTTCATCACGCTCACCGGCAGCTTCGCCTTCCGTGCGAGCTTCGGCGCCAAGCCGAGCTTCCTGTTCAGCGCCGGCGGCTTCCACCCGCGCTTCAAGGACATCCCGGACGACGTGCCGGCGATGGACCGGGTCGGCGCGGGCTTTTCGATCGGCATCGTCGGCGTCAAGTTCGAAGGTTATTTCGCGGTCACCTCGGCCACCGTGCAGGGCGGGTCCGAGCTGCGTGTCTGGGCCGACATCGGCGTTGCGAGCTTCGAAGGCGGCTTCGGCTACGACGTCATCGTCTACCTCGAGCCGCGCTTCCACTTCGATGCCGACATGCGCATCTGGGCCAAGCTCGAGATCCTCGGCTTCACGCTCGGTGCGCGCATCGAAGGCATGTTGTCGGGCCCCGGCCAGTGGCGAGCCGCCGGCCAGGCGACGGTGGACCTGGGCTTCTTCGGCGAACACAGTGTCGACTTCGACGAGCAGTGGGGCAGCGCGGTCGACACGCCGCTGCCGACCGAGGCGGTCGAAACGCAGCTTGCCAAGGAGATCGCCAAGGCCGAGAACTGGTCGGCGCAGCTGCCGCGGCCCGAAGATGCCTTCGTCACGCTGGCCAAGGTCGAAGGCGTCACCGACCTGATGGCGCACCCGCGCAGCCCGCTGACCTTCCGCCAGAAGTACATCCCGCTGAACGCCACGCTCAAACGTCTCGGCACCAAGCGGCCGGCGGGCCCGAACCGCTTCGGCTCGCCGGCGCTCACCTTGCCCGACGGGTCGGGTAGCTTCCCCGCGAGCCCGGTGCAGGACCACTTCGCCGCCGCGCAGTTCTTCGACGTCACCGAGCAGGACCGGCTGCAGGGCCCGTCGTTCGAGCAGTACGAGGCCGGCGTCACGGTCGCGGTCGACAACTTCGACACCGGCCCGAGAGTCGACGACAGCTTCGACTACGAAGAGGTCAACCTGTCCGTCGACGAGCCCAAGGTGATCAGCGACAAGCACCTGGGGATCCTGGCCGACGCGCAGTGGATGTACGCCTTCGGCGGCGCGGCGCGCAGCGAGCTGCGCCAGCGCCTGCAGCCCAAGGTCAAGGCCAAGATGGAAGTGGCGCCGCCGGGTTACCGCGTCACCGAGCGCGACACCGCGAAGGCGGTGGCGAGTAGCGCGACCACCTACTCGAATGCGAAGGCCCATGCGGCCACGCTCGCCGCCGACGAGTTCCAGGTCGCCGAAGCGTTCGAAGCGCTGATCTGAGGAGATGCCTGATGGCCGCCATCGACTACCGCTTCCTGCCCTGGGCCAAGCGCGGTCTGGCGCGTGCCGTGCAGACGCCCGATGCAATCGGCATCGACGCGCGGCCGGCGATCCAGCTCGGCCTGACCATCGCCGCCGACCGCGACGGCAACGTCGTGCTGCCTCCGGTCACCGGCAACCTGGGCCTGCGCCTGTTCGGACCGGCCGACGTGGTGGGCATCGACACACGCCTGATCCTGCGCACCGACCCCAAGCCCTTCGCCACCAGCTTCGAGCCCAACTACCTCGCGCTGGTCGATTTCGATCCACCCGATTTCCCGTGGATGTTCACGCCCGCCAAGGCCGACCCGCAGGAACGCCTGCGGCCGTGGCTGGTGCTGGTGGTGCTCGACCGCGCCAAGGTGGGCCTGCCGCGCATGCGCAACCACGGCGTGCCGCTGCCCTCGGTCGTCGTGCCGCAGGCGGTCGCCGAGGCCGAGTTGCCCGACCTCGACGAGTCGTGGCTGTGGGCACATGCCCAGGCCACGTCGAGCGCAACGACGAAGGCGCAGATCGAGGGCGAGCTGATGCAAGCGCCCGAGCGCAACGTGTCGCGCCTCGTGAGCCCGCGCCGGCTCGATCCGTCGCACGACTATGTCGCCTGCATCGTGCCGGCCTTCGAGGTCGGCCGCCGGCGCGGCCTGGGCCAGCCGCTGACGGCGAACCCCAACGACCCGCTCGTGCTGCAGCCGGCCTGGACCCGCCCGCACGCGGGCGACGTAGAGCTGCCGGTGTTCTTCCACTGGGAGTTCTCGACCGGCCCGGCGGGTGACTTCGAAAGCCTGGCGCGGCGCATCAAGACACCCAATGACTATCTCGACGACAAGACACTGACGCAGCGCCTGAAGACGCTCGGCACGGTGCCGATGTCGGTCGACGCCGACCGGCTGCTCACGGCCGACGGGAAGCCGATCAGCCCGCTCTACGAAGGGGCGCTCACGTCGGTCGAATACGCCAGCGAGCCGCATGCGCGCGACGACGTGGCGGGCAAGCTGCAAACCATCGTCAATGCACCGCAGACCTTGTTGAACTCGGGCCTCGCGCCCGAGCGCGCGCCGACCGTCGCGCCGCCGATCTACGGCGCGTGGCATGCGCGCAAGCATGTCGTCGACGCCACGCCCGATCGCTGGCTCAACGACCTGAATCGCGACCCGCGCTTTCGCGCTGCGGCCGGCAAGGGCACCGAGGTCGTTCGCGTCAACCAGGAGGTGTTCATGGACGCCTGCTGGGGCCAGGTCGGCGAGGTGCTGCGCACCGAACGGGCGCTCGCGCGTGCTGCAGTCGCCAAGGAAGTGCAGCGGGTGCTGCACGAGCGGCTGAAGAAGCTGCCCGACGATCGTTTCCTTGCCGTTGCCGGCCCGGCGGCGTCGCGCATCCGGCTCGCTGCGGAAGAGACCGTGCGGGCGCGCATCCGCAACACCAGCGTGCCGAATGCGATTGCCGACCCCGGCTTGCGCCGCCTGACGAGCGCGCAGCGCCCGGCGCTGAAGGCCGCTGTGCGGCGCGCTGCTGCCGGCCAATCGGTGGCCACGCAGGTGGCGGGCATGGTGAACACGCTGGTCAAAGGCAGCCTGCACCCCGAGGCGATCGACCCGAACCGCTACGTGCCCGACGGCATTCTCGGCAGCAAGAGCTACGACCGACTGGTCGCCCCCAACGACCCGGCGGCGATGGTTGACCTCTTCCCCATCGGCCTGAGCGGCAGCATCCGCGCCGACACGCTGCGCGCGATGCAGACTGCGGGTGTCTCGGCACGCGAGTGGTACACCAAGAGCAAGGGCGAAGGTGCGACCTGGCGGCCCAAGCTCAAGCCTGCCACCGCGCAAGGCCTGCTGACCGAGGCGCACTTCATCCGCTTCGCGCAGCTGTCGGCAGCGGCAACCCAGCGCATCCCGATGGCCGAGATCGCGCGCCAGGTGCAGGCGAACGACGACGTGCGCCGCAGCGAAGGCGTGCTGATCGCGCTGAGCGACGTGCAGGGCAAGGCGCAGACGGCCATCGTGCCGTTGCGCATCGACGGCCGCACCGGCGCGATCCAGGCCTTCGGCGCGAAGCTGGCCGTGAAACAGGTCCCGAAGGTCTCGCGCGCGGCGGCCGCGAAAGCCGGCCCCGTTGCACGGACAGGTTTCGGCACCGTGGTGCGGCAGCAAGTCGGCCAGTTCGGCAACACGGCGATCTTCGCGACGCTGCCGGTCAATTCGCTCCCGCTGGCGCCCGACGCGGCGCCGATCGCGATCGGCTCGAAGGTCGGATCGGACCTCGCGGGGATGTTCCAGGGCCAAGCCGCGGTGGTGCTGCCGCCCGGCACGGCCACCGTCACGATCCCGGCGCCGCTGCACGACCGCGCGACCTTGGCGCGCTTCGCGACGGCGCTCAAGGACTTGAACCAGCTCTGGTTCTCGCCGCTCGACGTGGCCGGTGTGAAGGTCAAGGCACTCGACTTCCCGCTCGCCACGGTGGCGGCCGAAATGCGCCGCCGCACCGACCCCGAGCTCACCGTGCCCGCGCGCCTGGCCGCGACGCTGGCTATCGGCGGCAGCCCGCTCGCCTTCGATGCCGCGACCCGCACGCTGTCCAACCCCTTCGTCGCCTACGCGCTCGCCGGCGACACCCGCTTCGTCGTGCCGCGCCTGTTCGACCGCGTGATGGCCTACCCCAAGCTCGAGGAGCCGATGAGCGTGCGGCTTGCGCGCATGGATGCCGAAGCGATGATGCCGGGCGCGAACGCGATCCCGAACGACTTCCTGGTGCTGGCACGCACCAACAACCGCTTCATCGAATCGTTCATGGTCGGCACCAACCACGAGATGGCGCGCGAGCTGCTGTGGCGCGGCTTCCCGACCGACCAGCGCGGCACGCCGATGCGCCACTTCTGGGACCGCCTCGACGGCCTGCCCGACATCCCCGAGCTGCACACCTGGAACCCAGCGCTCGCGCTCGGCAACCAGCCGCCCGAGGCGGGGGCCGGCGGCGACAAGCTGGTGCTCGTGATCCGCGCGACGCTGATCAAGCGCTTCCCCAACCTCACGATCTATGCACGGCGCAAGCACCGGGAGAAGAACACTCTGGCCGTGCCCGCCGACTTCACCGTGCCCGAGCCCGGCATCACGATTCCCGCCACGCTGGACATGATCGTCAAGCGCCCGATCTTTGCCGGCCCGCTGCCGCCGGACCTGGTGTACGTGGGCTTCGACATCCCCATCGTCAACCCGGTCCAGGCCAAGCTCGAGGTCGCCAAATGGTGCTTCGTGCTCGAGGAGCAGATGACAGAGCCGCGCTTCGGTTTCGACGAACCCGACAGCGGCCGCCTGAACAGCGGCGGCGGGGGCTGGAAGGACGTGAACTGGGACCAGGTGCTGCCGGCCAACGTGACGCGGCGCTTCCTGCGCCTGAACCACCTGGTCGTGAAGGTCGGGCAGCCGCTGCGGCAGGTCGCGCTGACCAACAACGCCCACGCGGCAAACGTGGCGCAGGCGCTGCTGCAGCGCCCGTTCCGCGCCTATTACATCGGCAGCGATCTGTTGCCCTGAGCGGAGATTCCCATGGCCCTGCTGCCGATCGACCGAGGACCGATAGGCCAAGCGCGCGCCGAGCTGGCGGAGTCGCAACGCGCCCTCGACGCCGCGCGGGTCGAGGTGGCGCTGGCACGTTCGCAGCTCGCTTCCGCGCAGGCGCAAGGCGACGATCCGTTTCGCATCGAGTCGCTGCAACAAGCGGTCAAACAAAGCGAGGCCGCGCTTGCCGCAGTGGCCGGCGGACGCACCGGCCTTGTCGGCCGCATCCGCGAACGTTCCGAAATCCTGCTCGCCCAGCGCGATCCCGCCGAGATGGTGCAGGCGCTGCAGGGCGACGTGCCGATCGCGCTGCTGCCGGTGCGTCTGGAGACACGCTACCTCGACGGCGGCCAGCGCCTCGCGATCCGCATCTACCCCGACACGATCCACGTGATGCGCCACCTGCGTGGACTCACCGACGCCGAGCGCCGCGGCGGGCAGGAATACTGGGCTGCCGCGGTGGGCGGCGAAGGCAAGGAAGAGACGGTCTGGCGTCGGCTCGTCGCCGCGTACCGCGCGCCGCGCGCGCAGTTCATCGTGCGCGCCACCGACCCGGCCAACCCGGACGAGGCGCAGGCCGTGACCGCGCTGGCGCGCCAGTCGTACGCGATGCTGCTGCCCGACCGCTTCTGCGCCGTCGGTTTTGCGGCGAGGCGGCGCGAGGTGTTTCGCGAGTGGGGACTGAACATTCCGGACATCCTGCCGATGAGCCCCGAGCTCGACCCCGCGCTCGCCACCACCGGCCCGGCCAAGGACGCCTTGTTCGGCCCCGACCGCGAATGGCTGCGCAAGTTCGATGCCGCGGTCGACGTCGGCATGGCACTCTCGATCACGCCCGACCATGTGACCAGGCGCCTGCAGCAGCGCAACGACCCGCAGCCCTTCGCCTTCGGCTCGCCGCTCGAGCGGCTGGTCGTCGTCGGCGTGGACTGGACGCTGGATGCGGCCGGTGCGGCCGATGCGCTGGAGGATCTGTTCGACGCGCACGCGGCCAGCCACGGCATGGCCTTCGCCCCCTTGGGCACGGCCACCAACAACACCGGCCGCGGCGCCTCGGCGCTGAACACGGGCGAGGGGCCGCCGCCGCCGGCCGATGCGCAGCCGGGGCCGGCGACCGGCGCCCCCGAGGCCTACGACCTGCTGCGCCGCGC
>OBEQ012186059.1_pt1 | contig 41964 bp, 39 predicted proteins | sample 1670901 | NCBI WGS metagenome assembly OBEQ01 (sample SAMEA104232315, study PRJEB22302) | groundwater metagenome | biome: forest; feature: aquifer; material: groundwater | place: USA | collected 2011-08-07 | depth 5.4 m
ACTGTTCCAGATGATTTATGAGATCGAACGTTTCTTTTGGCTTTCTTGCGTGAAGCGCGAATGAAGCCAGATGAGTATGAAACACTTGCGGTTTTACGCGCTCAATACTTTGGGCTTCTTTCGAAATCCACGATGCCAGGAAAAAACATGCATCAAGACTCTTTTTTAAGGCATCACACTTTCTACTAATCTCCTCTCGCTTTGCTTCATTAGTAACGCTGTCGAGTTTTTTCTGTTGTAAATCGAGAGCTTTTTTGAGATGCGTTGCGCGCTCTGAGAGCTCATACCATGCTGCGTGACTACGCATAGCGCACAGCTCCGGAATTGTTGGTTTTTTACCTGACCGCGGCGTGAGAGTTTTTTGTTTCTCCTTCCAATACGCATCAAGATCTGCCGCAAAAGGATCTTCTATTGTTAATTCAATTGGCTGTTTTGTTTCAGCTAAATTAAGGCGAGGAAAATCCTTTGTGTGTAATGCTATTGCATCAAGCACTCCAAAAAGCGAGTTTGTTTTATTCTTGCGCACGACTCCTGTTGAGATGTGGTCGTGGAATGTTGCGGGATTCGCGAGAGCTTTGATGCTTTCAAGTTCAGTGAGATGCCCAGCCGCACCCTCGAGAGTCTGGAGTATATTGCGAAGCAAAGGTTGTAATTGAGAGATTACTTGAAAAGAAAGATCAGCGAGTTCTTGGGATTCATCAGGGGTAAGTTTCTGAACTCCTGTGATTGCCTTAATAAGTAATGTCGCATACTCCGTAGGTTCTTGTTTCTTCTTTGGTTTTCCATCTTCTTTATCTTTAGGCTGGAGTAAAAAACGACGGATGCGCGTTTCTATTTCATAACGGACCAGATGAATGGGAAATGAATATTCGTCCGGAATATGTTTTACTCTATTCCATAGTTCTTCAAACACTCCAATCGAATACGCCCCTCCTCCCAGTGTTGCGGCAAGCAATTCCTGCACAGAAGCAGGAGGGCGCACCTGCTCTCTTTCGTCTGGAGATTGTTGTGATCGCTCAGGATTTTGGGAGGAGTGTCCAAGGTCTCGATTTGGCATAACCTTATATAAGATGATAAACGCATTCTAACACATCGTTTTTGTTTGACCATCTCTAGAATGGGTGATTAAATATGGTATATGAAAGACACTCAATCAAAAACAAAAATATATTTCTATGGAGGCGCGGGAGGCGTGACCGGTGCAAATTATATTTTGGAGGTAGGCAATTACCGCATCATGATTGATTGCGGATTGTTTCAAGGAGGCCGTTTTGCCGAAGAACAGAATCACGATAAGTTCGCGTTTGACGCAAGTAGCGTGCAAACACTCTTTGTCACGCACGCTCATGTGGATCATGTAGGAAGAATCCCAAAACTCTATAAAGAAGGATTTCGAGGAACCATCATCTCAACACCGCCCACGCGCGACCTTGCCGAAGTCATGCTTACTGACGCTCTCAAAGTCATGGAACATGAAAACGAAGACAAGGGAGGAACGCCGTTGTATACACGAGAAGATCTAGTAGGGAGCATGCAACTTTTCAAGCCTATCCCCTACAACCAAGAAATAAAATTTCCGGAAGATATTTCTGTATATTTGCGAGATTCAGCGCATATCCTCGGATCGGCCATGATCGAAATTCATACGAGCGAGCACAAAATTGTATTTACTGGTGATCTGGGAAACGTCCCCGCCCCTCTTCTTAAGGACATCTATCCTCTTGAAGAAGTAGATTACCTTTCGATGGAGTCAGTGTATGGAAACAGGTTTCATGAAGCAACAGAAACAAGACATCTTGCTCTTGAACGGCTCATAGAAAACACTGTAACCTCGGGTGGCACAATTATTATCCCCGCCTTTGCTCTTGAACGAAGCCAGGCTCTCCTTGCTGAACTCAATGAACTCGTTGAACACAGTCGTATCCCACGCATCCCCGTGTTCGTTGATAGTCCTCTTGCGATCAACGCAACCAAAGTATACAAAAAATACGAATCGTATTTTAATACAGAGAGTCAATTTGCGATCAAAAGCGGTGATGATCTCTTTAATTTTCCCGGCCTTACGTTGACACTGACAAGGGAAGAATCACAAAAGATAAATACTGTGAAGGGGCCAAAAATAATTATCGCAGGAAACCCACATGGATATGGCAGCCGTATTATGTATCATCTTATGCGGTATCTGCCTGATCCAAATAGCACTGTTATATTTATTGGCTTTCCACGCGTGAGCAGTTTAGGACGTCATCTCATGGATGGAGAAAAAGAAGTAAAGATTCATGGCGCAATGGTACCAGTCCGTGCAAAAATCGAAAACATATCAAGCTACTCTTCGCATGCGGATCAGCCTCAACTCAAAAATTTCGTTGCGCGATTAAAAAAACCTGTCAAAAAAATATTCGTCACAATGGGTGAAGAAGAGGGCTCGGAAATTTTTGCTCGCATCATACGCGATGAGCTGGGTATCCAAGCAACTGTACCTAAGATCGGCGATGTGATAGAATTGGAATAACTTTTATAGAGATTTATGAAAAAAAATACTACCACGAATCCCGCACCTCAAATTGATAAGGACTCTTTAGTCAAAAGCTACTTAAAATATAAAATCTGCGTATCCGGATCCGCAGATACTACTTTTTGTGGTAATAACGCACTGGAAAAATCTAAAGCAGTCGGGCGATATATCGTCGAGCATAGTGGCGTAGTCGTAACCGGCGCGACAACAGGAATTCCCTATTGGGCTGCGATTGGAGCAAAAGAAGCAGGTGGCATCAGTATAGGTATTTCTCCTGCAGCATCGGAAATTGCACATGTAAAAAGTTATCGTCTACCAGTAGATTATTTTGACCTCATTATGTATACAGGATTTGAATATTCAGGCCGCAATCTTTTATTGGTAAGATCCTCGGATGCAGTTATTGAAATCTGCGGACGTATTGGAACGTTGAATGAATTTACAATTGCATTTGAAGATAAAAAACCAATTGGGGTGCTCGAAGGCTGCGGAGGAACCGCAGATATGATTAGAGAAATAATCAAAAAAGGGCATCGAGGTGCAGGCAATATTGTCTACGACACTGACCCAAAAGCGCTTGTGGAGCGCCTCATTGAAATCATTGATAAAGAGAAAATTGTGCCAGTCCCAAAGTATGACTATGTCGCCCCACGAGCAGGCAAACGCAGTCGCGGATAGTATGATATATATCGCATCGGATCATGCGGGATTCGCAATAAAAGAATATCTAAAAAAAGAACTTGCAAAACGCAAAATTGATTGCAAAGACTTTGGAGCGTTTTCGTATAAAAAAACAGATGACTATCCGGATTTTATTCTGCCGCTTGCAAAAGAGGTTGGAAAAAATCCAAAAAAAAATCGGGGCATTATCCTTGGCTGGTCAGGACAAGGCGAAGCGATTGCGGCAAATAGAGTGAGAGGTGTACGTGCCGCTCTTTTTTATGGAGGGCACACCGATATCATAAAACTCTCACGTACCCATAACAATTCAAATATTCTTTCTCTGGGTGGAGGTTTCGTTTCAAAACCTCTGGCGCTAAAAGTCGTCCTTCTTTGGCTCAACACCCCATTTTCAAACCTCGCTCGCCACAAACGACGAATACGAAAAATTGATAGCCTCACATAACAAACTGTGAAATCAATCAAACAATATCTCCTGCCTTCCCTTCTGGTATATTCGCGCATGGAGGCAAAAAAAAAGATTGCATTCGTTCGCAAACATTACCCACACAACTGGGTACATATTGATGTGATGGATGGAAAATTTGTACCGAATACATGTTGGTGCGCACCCACTGACTACGCTTCGTTAAAAATCAAAAATCCGCAAGAGATTCATTTGATGGTCAAAAATCCCGAAAAACATATTCGGGCATGGAAAATGGCCGGAGCGAAACGCATTGTATTTCATGCAGAAGCTACAAACAAACCGAATGCCGTGATTACAGCAATCCACAGACTTGGCATGGAGGCATATATCGCGATCAATCCTCCCACATTACCCGAAAAACTCCGATTGCTTGCTTCAAAGGTTGATGGTATACTCGTGATGGGCGTACATCCCGGCCTCGCAGGACAATCATTTATCCCCCATGTCATCACAAAAATCAAAAAGCTCCGAACAAAATACAGAACCACACCCATTACCGTCGATGGAGGAGTTACGTTTAAAAATGCAAAAATTCTTCTCAAAAACGGCGCAACAGGGTTGGTTTCTACAAGTGCCGTCTATGGAAAACAAATCGCATAATGCTCTCGGCTTAGAGCATGCGCGAATATTTGTAAAAAAAATCTCTGTCATTATTCCTGCTCATAATGAAGAGCTCTATATCGGAAATGCTCTTAAGGCACTGACAAAACAGACATTTCCTCGCAAGGATTTTGAAATTATCGTAGTAGATAATGCGAGTGACGATCGTACATCACAAGTCGCCAAAGCAAGCGGAGCTGATACTATTCTTTTTGAACCTCGAAAAGGTACAAATCAAGCTCGACAAACCGGTTTTGAAAACAGTGTAGGAGAAATCGTTGCATTCCTCGATGCCGATTGCATTCCGGAACAATGGTGGCTTGAACGGTTATACAAAAAACTGCATAAAAATAAAAACCATTGCGTGGCGGTGGCAGGATCATACATGTTTAGCTGGAAAGAAGGAGAAACGTTTTTTATCTGCCAGCTTCTGTACCAGTGGATCGTACTTCCTGCTGTATCTTCCGTCATAGGGCATATTTTCCGACGTGGCGGAGTATTGTATGGAGGAAATTTTGCAACCTTTCATGAACATTTTGAAAAAGTAGAGGGGATTGATACGTCGTTTGCTTTCTTTGGTGATGATGCAAGTATCGCAAAGCGACTTGGCCAAATTGCGCCCGTAGAATTTGATCCTTCCTTATATGTCGCAAGCTCGGCTCGGCGCTTTAATCGTGATGGCGTTTGGAAAACAAATTGGGAATATACAAAAAATTATTTTAAAGTGATGTTTCCGTTCAATGATAATCCACGATAAAAAAGTAAAACTCCTCGAGAGACTCGCAAACACGATCCGTCAAGACATTATGAAGATGCTCCTCGAAGCGGGCTCAGGACACTCGGCAGGTCCGCTTGGGATGGCGGATGTGTTTACGGCGCTGTATTTTCATGTCCTCCATCACAAACCAAAAAAACCGTCATGGGACCAGCGCGATAGGCTAATTCTTTCATGCGGACATATCTGTCCGGTACGCTACGCGACAATGGCGCGCGCAGGATATTTTCCTCTTAAAACTCTTTCAACCTTGCGCAAGCTCGGCTCACCACTTCAGGGACACCCGGAACTTCATAAACTTCCGGCGATAGAAAATACAAGCGGTCCATTGGCGCAAGGAACATCTGTGGCGGTCGGGAGCGCATTGGCAGGAAAAATGGATGGAAAAAAATGGCGAGTATACGGAATTCTTTCTGATGGTGAACATCAAGAGGGACAAACATGGGAAGCGATTATGTTTGCGGGAAATAAAAAATTAAACAATCTGACGTTTATTGTTGATCGAAATAATATCCAGATTGATGGTATGACAGAAGATATTATGCCCCTAGAACCATTCGCAGACAAATATCGAGCATTCAATTGGCATGTCATTGAAATTGATGGACACAATATCAAGCAAATCGTGGATGCCTGCGAAGAGGCAAAACGTATCTACGAAAAACCGACCGTAATCATCGCACACACGATCCCGGGGCGCGGTGTGGATTTCATGGAAAAAAAATATGAGTGGCACGGCATACCACCAAATGCCGAACAGGCCAAGATTGCGCTTCGTGAATTGCGTACGCTCCGAGGAAAAATCGTAAGTGAGTAGGAGTAAATATATCCCTTGATAATCTTGTCACTACTTGAAAAAAGCTATCAATATAATACCGCAAATTGTTATAACGGTTCCAAAAAGCTTCCGTGCAACATTTTCGCGTTCTTTGAGAAGAATGATGCCTGCAAGCACAGGAAGAATCATCATGCCTTGATACACAGCCTGAACGATGCTTACAGATCCCAAAGACAATGCAATGATATATAAATAGAATGAGCCAGCATTGAGGAGGGATGCACCAATTTTTACTACAATGTTTTCTTTTATCTCTATTATAAAACTCCGTTTAGTGCTCATTAAAAATGGTAGAATAAAAACGCTCGGCGCAGACATGGCAAACATAATCATTGCAGGGGAGAAAATGTCTGATGCGACCTTAATCACGATAACGAGTGGGGCGACAACGAAAGAAAATACATAGGCGTAACGCATCCCCTTATCGTATAGCAACTTGTGAGGCGCAGCAGCAATAATAATGCCTACCAAAAGAACCAATATACCAATATATTCTCTCGCGTGCAGAATCTCGCCGAGGATAAAGAAAGCTAATATTGGAGTCCATAATAAGCGCAACCGTATAATAATGGACGAAATGGAAAGATGGCTGTACGAGTGCATCTTCATGAACACATAGATGGAAGCGAACTCTACTATTCCAAGCAGTAGAAACACGAAAGCATTAAATAATGTAATGGCCGGCAGTATTTCAAAAAGTATTACTATTCCAAAAATAACAAAACGGATTACTTCAAAGAGCCATGCAAAGACTGTCGAATCATCACCGTCTTTGAGTGCATAGCGAATCAAAAAATTATAAATGCCGGATGCAATCCCGCCAAGGATGGCAAAGAAAAACCATACCTCTATCATATTGATTGAGATATTTGAGCTACGACCCTAATCGGGGAGGCTTCGGCATCAAATTTAATAGGCAGCGCGATCACATCAAATTGCGGATACGGTAGAAGCGCCTCTAAATTTGCAAGGTTCTCAATGATCAACACGTCAACTTTCAAAAGAATTTTGTGAATGAGGTAGGGTGCTTTATCAGGACTTGGCGTATCTGTTCCAATCATTTTTACCCCGTTTGCAACGATTTTTTTTGCAAATTCTTCTGTTATCACAGGATAGGATTGATAGTATTCAGCCTCTTTAAATTTTGAAGAAAAACCAGTTAAAATGAAAACAATATCTTCTTTTAAAATTTGCTTCCTACCTAATAATTCAACATCAATCGTTTCTTTCCCACGCGCATCAATGAGAACACCGTTGCCAAAAAAATGTTCGATTGGATACTCATGTAATCCCTTCCCATTCTCGAGCATGTGTGACGGCGCATCCACATGTGTTCCTATATGCATGCTGGTTTTTACTTCAAAAAGAGTGCATTCATCCTTTCCGATGAATGCAACTTGCTTGAGCTGGGACTTTGGATTGCCAGGATACACTGGCATGCTGCTTGTGAATGTGTGACTGAGGTCAATATATTTCATAGATCCATTACAGACTCAAAATCCATATCCAAAATGGAAGAGATAGTACAGAAAATATTGTAGAAAGAACAATAGAACGAGCAATGAATTTTTTATCAAGACCGAATCTGTCAGCTAACGCAAAAGGGGTAGTGCCAAGAGGCATTGCCGCTTCTATGATTGAGCTTGAAAAATGTGATGGATTGAATCCAAAAAAAGTTACGCCAAAATAAAAACAAGCAGGCAATATTACGAGTGTGGCCAATGAAAACAAGAATACTCCTGTCCACTCCGATAATTTGCCAATCGTAGATGTCCCGATAAATAAGCCTATTACAATAAGAACCGTTGGCGTCACAGATGCGCTGAGCATATCTATTGATTGTAATATAACAGAAGGTACAACGATCCTAAAATTTCCTACAATAAGTCCTAGCATAACCGCGATCAAAAGCGGGTTTGTTATTAAATTTTTGATGATGTTTGCAAACATTTTTTGCCTACTGCGGTTTTGCGCAAATTCCAGATACCCTGTCCCAACAGTAAATATCCAAAACAAATAGATAGCCACAATAATACTCGCAGTGGGCAGTATTGACGCACTAAATAATCGTGTAAGTACGGGAATTCCAAGGTATGCAAAGTTGTCAAAAACGAAACAAAGAAAAACGGTTAAAAATATTGGTTTTGAGAAATGAAAAATTTTTCCAATTGTTACAGCGGCCGCAAAACTCAGGAGTATATAAATTGATGTCGTAATGATGAGCGGGGCTTCTGTTTGGAGGGAGAAAGAAGTTTTTGCAAGCGCGGAAAAAATCAATGCAGGAAGCCCTATATTAAGGGCAAATTCGTTTAGGACCTTTTGCCAATCATTCCCAATATTCTTCCATTTCTGAAGCAATGCGCTTGCAAAAATGATAAGAAATAACGGCGCGATTACTGTTAGTATTTGAATCATATAAGCATAAAATAGTATACATGATCTTTTCTCTTTGGTATAATCACGATATATGATCAATTCGAAAGCATTCTTAAATCAAAAACTTTTTTCTCGAAACGTCGAGCAAGTGCCTACGCGAAATGGGTACGGCGATGGACTGCTCGAGCTTGGAGAGAGGAATAAAAACGTAGTGGTTCTTACTGGCGACTTAGCTGAATCAACGCGGGTATTAGCGTTTTGGAAGAAATATCCCGATCGTTTTGTAGAGTGCGGGGTTGCTGAACAAAACATGGCAGGGGTCGCCGCGGGACTCGCATTGAACGGAAAAATTCCATTCATTTCCAGCTATGCAGTGTTTTCACCCGGAAGAAGTTGGGACCAAGTTCGCGTGAGTATTTGCTTAAACAAAGCAAATGTAAAAATCGCAGGCGCCCATGCGGGCATTTCAGTCGGGCCCGATGGAGCCACTCATCAAGCACTCGAAGATATAGCTATCATGCGCGTATTACCGCACATGAAAATAATTGTTCCCTGCGATTACGAAGAAACAAAAAAAGCAACGATCGTCGCTGCCTCGCTTGAAGGGCCTGTATATTTCCGTTTTGCAAGAGAAAAAACTCCTGTTATCACGACACAAAAAACTCCATTTGTATTTGGTCGCGCTGAGATATTTCGAAAAGGAAACGATGTTAGTATTATTGCCTGTGGCCCACTTGTGTATCAAGCACTTGTTGCAGCTGAGGAATTAGCAAAGATTGACATCGACTGTGAGGTAATAAATAACCACACCATAAAACCGCTCGATGAAAAAACACTGCTCGCTTCAGTGAGAAAAACTCGCTGCGCCGTCACCGTCGAAGAGCATCAAATCATGGCGGGCGCGGGAAGTGCACTCTGCGAACTATTCAGCAAAAAATTTCCTGTACCAGTCGAAATGATCGGCATGCAAGACTCATATGGCGAATCCGGCACACCGACTGAACTCCTTGAAAAATATGGAATGTCGGTAAAAGCGATTAAGGCAGCAGTGAAAAAGGTATTGAAATGAAAATAACTCCATTGACTCGAGTCTCTTTCTTTTGTAACCTAGAACTGTGCGAAAGCACAGTTTTTCTTTTACGCCCGGGTGGAGGAACAGGTAGACTCGCGACACTTAAAATGTCGTTCCGAAAGGAGTGCGGGTTCGAGTCCCGCCCCGGGTAATTTGAATAAAATGAAAATGAGAGGGAGTAATACCAATTTTAAATCAGACAAGTACCGTAAAGCACGAGGAGGATATTCAAGATTTTTGAATATTATCTGTGAACAATGCGACCAGAGGATACTCATCTATCAAAAAGATGGTCCAGGGATACTTAAACGTCTATACCTCGATAGAATTATTGCGCCGGATAATCTCGTCAATCTGCAAAAAGTGCAGATCAACAAAGTACCAAATTTAGAATGTCAAAAATGTAAAACCGTATTAGGAATCCCCTTCATGTATAAGAAAGAAAGGCGCGACGCCTTCCGTCTTTTTGCAGGAGCAATAACAAAGAGAACAAAAACGCCACGAGCAGAGAGATAATATATTATGAAACAACCTTCAGGGCACATGGTAAAAACGTATGATAAGATCGCAAAGATTTTTGCCATGACCAATCGTGATTCACAGTTTTGGAAACAAAATTTTTTGGTATTCAAAAAACTCATCAAGGGGAGGAAGGTACTTGATATAGGGTGCGGCGCGGGAAGAGACGCTGAATTGTTCGTGAAGGCAGGATTTGATTATACCGGGATCGATTTCTCGGCGGGGATGTTGGGACAAGCACGTAGACGAGTGAAACAAGCAAAATTTTTGAGAATGGATTTTTATAACCTCACATTCAAACCAAAAACATTTGATGGGTTTTGGGCTGCTGCATCTCTTCTTCATATCCCGAGATACCGAATACGAAAAGTTCTTCGAAATATAAGAAAGATCTTAACGGACGAAGGAATCGGATTCATCTCGATCAAGCCAAAAACAACCATAGATCAAGGAATAGTAACTGAAAAAAAGTATGGAGCAACAATCAAACGATTTTTCGCATTCTATACTGACAAAGAATTTCAAAAAATCCTAAAAGACAGCGACTTCCAAGTCATCAAGCATCATGTCTTAAAAGGAGAAGTGCAAGATTGGCTCTGTTATTTGGTAAAAAAGGATACTATCATGTAGATCGCCTAACATCCTTCGGTTTTAGTTTTAGTTTCTTGGCGATTTCTTGTTGCGACAAACCTGGAAAAAGATTTGCCAAAGCAAGATCAAGTAATTGTTCTGCTTTAAGCACAAATTTTTTTGGAAGTCTTCTCTTGCTTAATATTTTCTCACCCTTTTTAGGACCTTCTTTGATCGTCTCTTTTTTTGTAAAATAGGGTTTCACAAGAATCAACAAGTCTCCTGCTTGTTGAAAAATATATTCGTTCATATCAGAAATCGTTTCAGAGGGAGTAAAATAACCGCTTCTGCCCATCTCCCGCAGATATCCAAGATTTGTTTGAAACCACTGTTTGGTAAACTTGCTTTTTTCGTATCTTTTTAAAAGATCGTACTCTTCCTTTTCTTTGAGCGATAGATTATCTTCTCCTGTTACTTCTACATTTTTTCTGATTTCCTCACGCTTTGTACGCTCCATGAGCGTACGCAAGCGCGGATCTGTGTCGTAGAGATAATCGTACTTCGCGCTATAAAGAGCAGCCAAATATATTCCCCGCGCCCACTCTTTCATTGCTTCAGGGTCGGATGATTCAGGTCCAGGCATATTTTTCCTTGAAGTAAGATTATATAGATGCTAGAGTAAATGGAGTAAATATACACCAATTCAGAGATTTTACCACTCCGTATGCCCTATACAGCCCAAAACAAAGGAAGAAAAATCAACCCGCGCAATAAATAACAAATAACCTAATTTTATGGGAAAACTCTTTTTTGCATCAACAATAACGCTCGGCCTCTTATTTTCTTTTGTATTCTTTGTAGTGATCCTTGCTCTACTCGTTATTGATGCGGTAAGCCTTGGCTTTGCAATCGGGCTGACCGTAGCAATCAATGTACTTCTCTGGCTTATTGGGCCTTGGTTTACAGACCTTATCAATCGTTGGCTCTATAAGGTTCACTTCCTTACAAAAGAAGAATTTGAAGCTCAGCATCCTGCGGTTGCCAGTCTTATTTCAGATATTGCAAAAGAACACAAATTCAAATTTCCAAAAATTGGAATCATTCCCGACAAAAACCCGACTGCATTCACATATGGCTCTGGTCGCTACAATTGCCGTATCATTCTCACGGAAGGAATTTTTCATTTTCTCAATGATGATGAGGCCATGGCAGTTGTCGCGCACGAAATGGGTCATATCGTGCATCGCGATTTTATTGTTATGATGGTTGCAAGTACACTGATTCAAATCTTATATGAAATCTATGCATGGCTCATAAGAATAAAATCGAGTGGCGGTAAAGACAATAAAGGCGCAGGAGTTGCCAAGCTTATTGCCGTTGTTTCGTATGTACTTTACTGGATTGGTATGTATCTTCTTCTTTACCTGTCGCGCACACGAGAGTATTTGGCGGATACATTCTCTTCGAAGCATGTTGAGTCTCGATTTCTTGCAGATGCACTGATTAAAATCGCGTATGGCATTGTGACTGCCGATGATTCTGATTCTGCTAAACGGTTGCTTCAAAGCACAAGACATCTCGGGATTATGGATGTCAAAAATGCAAAATCTGTAGGCACGATTTCGTATATCACCCATTCTGATCAATCCGTCATCGCGGAAGCTCTTGTGTTTGATAAAGTAAATCCATGGGCGAAATTGATAGAATTAAATTCTACTCATCCCCTTACAGGAAAACGTATTGAGCACCTGCAAAAACTCGCAGGTGAAAAAGGCGCTGCATTTCCGCTTGACGTAAGAAGCGCTCTTGCGAGACTTTCGATTGATCACGCACGACTGAATAAAGATTTTATTGCTGGACTTTTTGTTCTCGCGCTTCCATGGATCGCCGGAATATCAGCACTCTTCTTTTTGCCTCTCCCACTTGTCTTGGGCGCAATCGGTGTGGGGCTGCTGTTGCAAGTGTGGTATAAATTTCCCAAAGGAACGCCGCAAGAAACGACAGTGCTCGATGAATTGCGCAATCCCTATGCATCGCCGATGCGTGGCAAACCGATCATGCTTTCTGGAAGTGTCATCGGTCAAGGCGTACCGGGATATGTTTTTGGAGAGGATATGATGTATCAGGATAAAACCGGACTAATCTTTCTTGATTTCACTCATGTATTCGGATTTCTTGGCAATATTTTCTTTGCACTTAAGAAAGTAAAAAATCTTTTTAGTGTGCCTTCCCAAGCCTACGGCTGGTTCTATCGAGGGATGGGCGCGTATGTATCTCTACAACGGCTCACCACCGATAAAGAGAATATCAAAAGCCATCCTGTTGCTTGGGCAATGGTAATGCCTGTACTACTTATCGGGGCTTCAATAGTTTGGTTTTTGGGTAGTGCAGGTAGGATATAAAGCATTGCTATGGACATCTCATCAGCTATTCTTGTAGTCGCAGGGCTTGTCCTCTTTGAGACAATCTCCAGTATTGATAATGCGATCATAAACGCAGAGGTGCTTGCGACCATGGGCGCAAAAGCAAGAAGGTGGTTTTTACTGTGGGGCATGTTTTTTGCGGTATTCTTAATCCGAGGAATCTTACCATGGATTATCGTATGGCTGGCAACGCCAGGACTTGGACCCATTGAGGCGCTCACTGCGACATTTAGCTCAGACCCGCGCGTAATCGAGGCCATAGAACGCTCTGCGCCAATTCTACTTATCGGTGGTGGTACATTTTTACTGTTTCTTTTCTTTCACTGGTTATTTTTGGAACCAAAAAACTTTGGATTGTTTGGAGAAAAATTCTTTCAAACGCAAGGTGTATGGTTTTATGCGGTTGTATCCATACTCCTTACCTCGATCGTATGGATTGCAATGAAAGAAGATCCTATGATGGCCTTTGGCGCTGTCGTAGGATCTAGTGCATTTTTTATTACCCACGGCTTCAAACAGAATGCTGAAGAAAAAGAAAAAAACCTAATGCAACAACATCTCTCAGATTTCAGTAAAATCCTCTATCTCGAGGCAATTGATGCAACGTTTTCCATAGATGGCGTTCTTGGAGCATTTGCATTTACTCTTGCGGTGCCGCTTATCCTTCTGGGCAACGGCATTGGTGCAATAGTTGTACGGCAAGTAACTGTAAGCAACATTGAACGCATCAAAAAATATGTGTTTCTCAAAAATGGAGCAATGTACTCTATTTTAATTCTCGGACTCATTATGGTTGGTGATGCTTTCGGTCTGCACATTCCGACATGGTTTGCTCCGATCAGCACCTTTGCAATAGTTGGGTACTTTTTTTATAAATCAAAACGCAGATTGTTTTGCTAATGAGGCAAAATAGTAGTCTGTCTTGTGTGAGTTTATCCTCCATGCTATGCTTTTTTTATGCAAACCAATACGATAACGAAACAAGAAGTAAAGACACATCCTCTCCTAGACTCTAAGGAGCGTCTTTTAATTTTGACAAAGGTGAGGGGAATATGGAAGAAAAAAAAACCTGATCCAATCCGAGAATTAAAAAAAATGAGGAAAGAGTGGGAATGAAAAAAATGGTATGTATACGCTTGATACAAATGCTATTATCTATTACTTAAAAGGAGACGAGCACGCTATAAAAATCATTACCGAATCCCTTAAAAACCCCCTCCCAATATATATCTCCACGATTACCGAAACTGAACTTTTTGGATTCTCAAACTTGACCACTGATGACAGCACAGCGATTGAGACTTTGCTCACCGCATTCGCTAAGATTCCTGTAGATTCAACCATTGCCCGCACAGCGGGCTTTTTACGCCGTCGGTATAAAATAAAAATACCGGATAGTATTATCGCGGCAACTGCTCTATTTACGGGAACAACTCTTGTCACGCGCAATGTTACTGATTTTAAAAGCATTGAACGTCTTTCTATTCAGAAAATATAAATAACTATGATCACCCTTTCAAGCGGACACAAATTCGAATACATGGCAGCGAGCGGGGCTCTGGCATTTGATGGCAAGGGTTGGCCGTGGGAGCGACCATTACACTGGATCGGACTCCTTGATCCGTCACTGTTTACTATAGTCATCAAAACGCTTACTCGACAGCCAAGAAAGGGGAATCTTCGATGGTACAATCCTTTGAGATGCATACGATTCTTACCGCAAGGAGCAGTGAATGCTGTCGGCCTTACAAATCCAGGGATTGAATGGTGGTGTAGAGCCATCGGTCCAACAGTGGACCAAAAAAAACTCAAGCTGGTAGGATCTATCCTCACTGATGGAAATAATGACGAGCTTGCAAAAATGGCAGAAATGCTGAACGCATACGATCTTGTTGGTTTGGAAGTAAATGCATCGTGTCCAAACACAGATAGTCAAATGCTCGGCAATGTGGACCAAGTCATTGAAGGATTAAAAAAAGTAAAAGAGAAGACACGTTTTCCTCTCATTGTAAAACTTTCTGTGGTTCATGATATTGAACGTCTCGTACCCCGTCTCGAAGGACTTGTAGAGGCAATCTCGATCAATACAGTGCCATGGTCTCGCATGTTTCCAGACAAGGTTAGTCCTCTTGCACGGTTTGGTGGGGGCGGGGTATCAGGCAAACTTGCGCAAGACTACACATGGGATCTCGTAAAAAAACTGTCTTCACTCACCACGATCCCTGTGATCGGTCCAGGGGTGTGGGAATTTGAAGATCTTGCAAAGCTTCGTGGTCATGGCGCAAAAGCAATCAGCTTCGGCTCTATCTTTATGCGCTACCCGTGGCGGCCGACGCTGTATGTACGACACGACAAAAAAATAAATTCATAACAAAACCATATGACAGAAAAAGAAATCCTTAGCACGTTCGAGGAAGTTGGAGCGGTTATTACCAATAGCCATTTGGTATATACATCGGGAAAACACGGGAACGCATATATCAATAAAGATGCCGTGTATCCACATACCGAAAAGATCTCAGCTCTCTGTGAAGAGATTGCGGAGCGGTTTATAAAAGAGGCGCCAGATGCAGTGATTGCACCCGCTCTTGGAGGGATCATTCTTTCCCAGTGGACTGCACATCATCTATCACAAAAACTGGGAAAACCCGTCTATGGAGTGTATGCGGAAAAAACTGATGATGGAGGTTTTGTCATTAAGCGTGGTTATGACGAGTTCATCAAAGGGAAAAAAGTGTTGCTCGTCGAAGATGTGCTTACTACCGGAGGATCAATAAAAAAAGTGGTTGATGTGGTGCGAGGTATTGGCGCAGAAATTGTCGGGGTTGGGGCACTTTGTAATAGAGGTGGCATTACAGCACAAGATATTGGTGGCGTACCAAAATTCGACGCACTCCTCTCTATCACACTTGACTCATGGGAAGAGAACGAATGTCCACTGTGCAAACAAGGCGTTCCTATCAACACAAAAGTGGGAAAGGGACGAGAGTTTTTGGCTAGACTGCAAAAACCTGACCTCCTAGAATAGTATACACTGGCCAGCCGCGAAGACGCATGCCTGCATATGTCGACCAGCCACATTTCGTTTTTTGATTTTCGTTTTTTATTTCTTTCTCGAGCGCGGTATCAACCAATACGACGTCATTGTTTTGCGGGATATCAAAAATCTGCTCGATATTCCCGCGTGTTATATCAATGATCTTATCGTACGTAATGCGTCCCTTATAAGCAGCATCTAAAAGAAGGGCAAAATAATTTTCTATTCCCGGCACTCCAGATGGAGCAACTCCATACGGCTGATCTTTTTCTGCAATGGTATGAGGCGCATGGTCAGTACCGATAGTATCAATAGTGCCATCTTCAATCCCCTTCCAGAGAGCTTCATTATCGGCCTGCGTCCGCAATGGCGGATTCATCTGAACGCGCGTGCCAAGTGTCGCATATGCTGTTTCATTTAGAAAAAGATGGTGAGGCGTGGTTTCAAGATATACATTTACCCCTTCACGTTTAGCGACGCGCACCATCTCTACTTCGTCAGCAGTGCTTGCATGAAGGACATAGAGGAGCGTGCCATATTTTTTTGTTGTTGCAAGTGCGCGTTCTAGCGCGACAATGGCGCAATCTCGCGCTCGAATCTTTGAATGGAAAGAGACGTCTTGCACGTCGGGATACTCACTCTTATGTTGTTGCATTACTTCTTCATCTTCCGCGTGTACTGCCACAACAAGTCCAAAGCGGGCAGCGATCTGGCAAATACGTTCAAAGTCTTGATGGCGTTCGATCAGAAGATTTCCTGTGCTTGAACCTAAAAAAACTTTGATGCCGACAATCTCTTTCGCGCATTTTTCTATTTCATCAATAGAGGATGAATCTGCGCCAAGATAGAGATAATGTCGAAGAGGTATATTAGCTGACCCTAATTGCTCTGCAATCAATTTTTTCTTCTCAATCACCCTCTCAAGCGTGGTGCAGGGGGGGGTATTGTTTGGCATATCAAATACTGTAGTGACACCTCCAGCTATTGCGGCGCGAGCACCTGTCTGCCAGTCTTCCTTATGCTCACCTCCGGGAATCCGAAAATGTACATGGGGATCAATCAAGGCAGGAAAAATATGAAGTCCTTCGCCTTCAATAATACGATCTTCTTTGCTTTCTATTTTACATGTCTGGACTTCGCCACTAAGGGTTGTAACATTTTTGATGATAATCATAGATTCTATAAATCAAATCATGCCATCAATCTTTTTTGCTCGCATAGACGATTGTGTGGTCCATTCTTATTTATTCTTTTCTTTTGCAAGGATTTCTTTCCCCTCAAGTACTAATTGCTGAAGTAGTATTTGATCAACAGTGTATGATTGCCCACGCATATCGATCGTAATCGTTTGTCCTCCTTTAGCATCAATCTCTGTAATAGAACCCACCCATCAAGCACTTGGAGGGTCCCTCCAAGATCTGTAATTTTTTCGATTCTCTGATCATCTGAGAGACGGGTCAGAACACCAGACGCTAAAAATGCCTCTGTCACTGTCTTGTGAGTACCATGCAATGCATCATACCTTTCATCATTTCTTACATCCTTTATTTTGCTGCCATTCGTTTCATCAAAATATACAGCAAATCGTGCCGCTGCCTCACGTGGCGGATAAAGTTTTGCAAGTTTACTATTTTTATCATCAAGCCATTCTACAATCACTGGTTCTTGAGCTGCTTCAGCAATTTCTTCTTGATCATCAGACGTAAGGGTAGAAAATTTATCTGAAGTCAATCCACGTTCTTTAAGAAGCTTAGCTTTATTGATTTCCCACAGACGATTATGTTCAGCTATGAATTCCGGTGAAGCGCCACCTGTCCAATTCTTAAGAAGGGCACGTACTGGCGCATCATCACTTATTTCAATATCTGATCTCATCTCTTTGATGCCTTGCGTCATTGCGTCAAGAGTTTCTTTTGTGCGTACTTCTGGGCTGACGTTTTGCTCCAGTGTTCGTCCGAATGTTAAACTAGCATTTTCTCCAACTCTTATTGCCCGTTCTATTCCTTCAGGCGATATGTTGCTTTTTGAAGTGCCGACTCCGCCAGCACCAGCGACACCACCTTCCGCTTTCTGACTATGGCGTTGATAGCGATTGTGGGCTGTGCGGTTTTTAGCTGATTTTTCTACATCGTGCATTTCACCACCAATCTTTGATTCAGCCGACGACATATGAGTAAACAGTTAAGGATTAGACTCAATGAATATATTCTTTCATGTCATCTTGGCTATACATACGCTCACAATACATACATTCAAGATGAATAGATTGTCCCGCTTGAATAATACGAAATTTTGAACTCATTCGATCTTTGTTGGTAATACAATTCGTATTCTGACAAAGAAACACATGCTCGATACTATCCGGTATCTTAAGTAAAATCTTTTTTACGACTGTATAGTTACGGATAATCGCGATAGTTGCTTGCGGAGCAAACACTGCAATGCGACTTCCTTCTTCCTGTGTTACCTCTCTATCTTCGAGCTTAATAAGATCTTTGCGCTTCATGCTTTGAGAAGGGAGATTCAGTCCAACAGTCACTATCTTTGGATGTGACATCAAGTTTAGTAATGAAAGAATGCGTAGCGAAATCCCTTGCGGGATATGATCTATGACTGTGCCATTTTTGATAGCGGCGACAGAGAGAGTTTTTATGGGCATATCAATGGAGTAAAAATTTAATCGATCTTACCCAAAACAAGGCTTAAAACTGCCTGGCGGACCAAAAGGCCGTTCTCTGCCTGCTGAAAATAATACGCATGAGGAGTAACGTCAATTTCCGTATCTATTTCTCTGACTCTCGGCAATGGATGCAAAATTCGCATCGAAGAACGACAGTTACGCAATTGATCCTTGGTAAGACGGAATACATCTTTTACTCTATTATACTCCATGCTATCGGAAAATCGCTCCTCTTGAATACGTGTCATGTATAAAATATCGAGTTTGGGCAGGATCGCATCGAGGGTTTCATGGAATGAAAATTTTACTTGTCGCGCCTTCACATAATTCGCGATATGAGTCGGTATTTGGAGGGTGGGGGGCGCAATAAAATACAGTCGCAAATTGAAATGACTGAGTGCCTGAGCCAAAGAATGAGTCGTCCGTCCATATTTCAGATCACCAACCAAAGCGATATGCAGTTCATCAAGACTCTTTTGAGATTCTTTGATCGTGTAAAGATCAATAAGTGTTTGGGTGGGATGTTGATTTGATCCATCTCCTCCATTGATGACCGGCTTATCCGTTGCTTCAGATGCGCGACGCGCTGACCCATCAACAGGATGACGTATAACAATGGCATCAACATATTGGCCGATAATTTTTATGGAGTCGTAGAGCGTCTCACCTTTTTTTGCCGATGTGGTGCTCGAATCCGCAAAGCCAATGACATCGCCTCCGAGCCTTTTCATTGCTGCCTCAAAAGAAAGACGAGTCCTTGTTGATGGTTCAAAAAAACAACTACCCATGAGTGAGCCCTCCAACAAACGACGAGGATTTGTTTTTTTGATCTGATCTGCCACACGAAGAATATGCAAAATATCTTCTTTCGAAAAATTCGTTATTGAAATGATATCTCGCCCTTTAAATGTATTTTTTTTCATAGTAAACGCTTTTTATGTTCGAGACATATATTCTTGCCATGATCGTAGAGCAATGGTATTGAGCGACAGATCGGTCATGCACCGCAAAAGAATTCGTGCGGCCTGCAGATTGGTAATGACGGGGATATGATGATCTATGGCAAAACGTCGAATATGATATCCGTCTGTCTCTATCCCGAGTCGAGGGCCTTTGGGAATATTGACAATGAGGCCAATAGAGTGCTTTCTAATAATATCGGCAATATTCGGACTCAATCCTTGAGAGAACTTAAAAACAAATATACAGCCAATGCCCTTTTGGGTCAAATAATGATGCGTCCCTTCTGTTGCGTAAATTTCCCATCCATCACTCTCTAATTTTTTAATGTTTTCAAAAAGTTTCGTCTTAGAATAATCACCACCAATGCTAAGAAGTATTTTTTTTTGGGTAACTTTCTGTTCTGTAGCAAGCCATGAAAGATAAAACGCTTCAAGCATAGTGTCGCCAATGCAAGCAACTTCTCCTGTTGATGCCATTTCAACCGACGCGACAGGATCTGAGCCTTTCAATCTACTATAAGAGAAAAGGGGTTGTTTAACTCCGACATGATTCAATTCGAGTGTCTCGTAATCTCCTTTTGGAGTAATGCCAAGCAGTGTTTTTGTTGCAATTTCAATAAAATTAACATTCGTAACTTTTGAAACAAAAGGGAATGACCGAGATGCTCGAACATTGCATTCGATCACTTTTATGTCATTATTTTTCGCAATGAATTGAATATTGAATGGGCCTGTTATGTGGAGTGCTTTTACAATATCTTTCGCAATATTTTTTGTCTTATGGATCGTCTCCATATACAGACGTTGAGGAGGGATGACGATAGTTGCGTCTCCTGAATGTACTCCCGCATTTTCGATATGCTCAGAAATCGCCTGCACGATAATCTTGCCGCCAGATGCCACTCCATCAATCTCGAGTTCTTTGGCGCCCATAATAAACTGAGAAAGCACCACCGGATGATCAGAGGAAAGCAGGACAGCATCCTCAATATATTTTTTTAGTGCTGAATCGCTTCGAACGACATTCATTGCTGAGCCTGAAAGGACGTAAGAGGGACGAACGAGGATGGGATATCCGATACGAGCTGCAAACTCCAAAGCCTTTTTAATACTCGTAACCCCCTCCCATGCAGGCTGATCAATGCCAAGTTTTGTAAGGAGCGCAGAGAACTTTCCGCGATCTTCCGCCATATCAATGGATGAAGGAGCAGTGCCGAGAATGGGGTAGTGATTTTGATGAAGCGGTAAGGTGAGATTTTGCGCTATCTGGCCTCCTACCGAAACAATCACTCCTTTTGCTTTTTCAAAATCTAAAATGTCCTGAACTCGTTCTAGTGTGAGCTCTTCAAAATACAAACGATCAGATTCATCATAATCTGTCGATACTGTTTCAGGGTTTGAATTGATAATAATAGTATATTCACCACTCTCACGTAGAGTGCGTGCTGTATTAACTGCACACCAATCAAACTCAACTGAAGACCCTATAGAATACGGTCCTGATCCAAGGACAACAATAGGATGTTTCTTTGATGCAACAATATCGTCTTCAATCCCGTGATAGGTGCAATACAGATAATTCGTTTGTGCAGGGAATTCACCCCCCAGAGTGTCAATCTGCTTAATCCGAGGGATAATCCCAAAACGAATACGAATTTTTCGTATCTGACTTTCTGATAATTTTTGCGCTCGCGCAATAGTCGAGTCTGAAAATCCATACTGTTTTGTCCGAAGAAGAAATTTTTTTGTGAGCGGCTTTTGAGTGAGTGTATGCTCATACTCTGCTATACTTTTCATCTGACTCAAAAACCACGGATCAATATGAGAAAGCTCGTTTGCGCGCTCAACCGATCCTTTCTTCTTAAAATATTCATAGAGCGCGAATAATCGATGATCGGTGGGTGTACCTACTTCATCTTCAATATCTCCGAAATGATAAGGGTGGCGGGAAAGCTCTAGTTGTCCGCCATTCAACATGCGGACTGCCTTCTGGAGCGCTTCGGGAAAATTACGCCCAATCGCCATCACCTCGCCTACGCTTTTCATTTCAGTCCCAATTCTATGATTTGCTGATTTGAGTTTGGCAATATCCCACTTGGGGATTTTGACTACGATATAATCAAGCGCGGGTTCAAAAAAAGCAGAAGTTGTTTTTGTTATTAAATTTTGGAGTTCATCAAGACGTTTCCCAAGCGCGAGCTTTGTTGCGATAAATGCAAGAGGATAACCGGTTGCTTTTGATGCCAATGCGCTGGAACGAGAAAGTCGCGCATTCATCTCTATGACTCGATATTTTTCTGAACGAGAGTCAAGCGCATACTGAATGTTACATTCACCGATCACGCCGATATGTCGTGCAATACGAATCGATACTTCACGAAGCATGTGATACTCACGATTGGTGAGTGTTTGCGAGGGAGCCACAACAATACTTTCACCGGTATGAATGCCAAGCGGATCCATATTTTCCATGTTGCAGACAGTCACGACATTATCGGCACAATCCCGTACTACTTCGTATTCGATTTCCTTCCACCCACCAAGATATTCTTCTATCAATAGCTGTGGGGAAGCAGTAAGAGCTTCTCTCGCATATTTTTCCAATGCATACTCATCATAAAATACACCACTTCCCAAACCCCCAAGCGCAAATCCTGTACGCATCATCACGGGAAAGCCGATGGCACGAGAAGCCTCTATTGCCTTTTCTACGCTCTTAGCTGAAAAACTCTTTGGAGTGGGAATAGAAATTTCGGAAAGCGCGTGTTTAAAAAGTTCTCGATCTTCCGTAATTTCGATTGCTGAAATCGGTGTTCCATATACAGTAATACAATATTTTTTTAATACCTTATTGCGATCGAGTTCCATTCCAAGATTTAATGCTGTCTGCCCTCCAAACCCTAAAAGGAGTCCGTCCGGACGCTCTTTACGGATAATTTCTGTAACCACTTCAAGTGTAAGCGGCTGAAGGTATACTACATCTGCCATTGAAGCATCTGTCTGCACGGTTGCGATATTTGGATTTACTAATACAGTTGCTATCCCTTCTTGACGCAACGCTTTGAGCGCTTGACTTCCAGAGTAATCAAATTCTCCTGCCTGCCCAATGCGCAAACCTCCAGAACCAAGCACAAGCATTTTTTTACACGAATGCGTCATAGGAGATTAAAAAATTCTTCAAAAAGATAATTGCTATCGGTTGGACCCGGACTTGCCTCAGGATGAAACTGCACAGAGAAAAATGGAAGCTTCTTGTGAGCTATACCCTCCACAGAATTATCATTCAAATTCCGAAAGGTTACTATCCAATCTCGGGGAAGCGTTTTTTCATCGACTGCATATCCATGATTTTGACTTGTCAGATAGCATCGCCCTGATAAAAGATTTTTGCACGGTTGATTCTGTCCGCGATGACCATATGGGAGCTTATATGTTTTTGCTCCCGCGGCAAGACCCATGAGCTGGGATCCGAGACAAATGCCGAATACGGGTTTCTTAAAACTCATTGCGAGCTTCAATATCCTTATAGTATCCACAGCCTGCGATGGATCACCCGGCCCATTAGAAACAAAGACCCCGTCAAAGGTCTTTTTGGTATAATCATAATTATAAGGAACGCGAATAATGGTGACGTCATAGGCGAGTAATTCCCGAATAATGTTTTCTTTCATGCCACAATCAACAACAATGATTGTTTTTTTTCCTCTTCCATAGATTTTCTCTTTCGAAATAGATACCTCGGCGATCAAATTTTCTTTGGCTGGATCAATGAAAGCAAGCGACGAGATAGATTGTTTGTTTCGGGTCGCAGGACAGATGAGGCCAAGAGGCGTGCCTTGTTCCCGAATGATTTTTGTGAGTGCGCGTGTATCTGAACAAAGAAAGAGAGGGATATTCTGCCCTCTCAGCCATTCGACAAGAGATTCCCGACTTTTGTAATGTGAAGGAGAAATACATATTTCCGATACGATCACTCCGCGTGCTGCAATGCGCTCATGTTCCCAATATTTTTTTTCGGGAACTCCGTAATTACCAATCAAGGGATATGTAAACGTTATGATCTGGCCCGCGTATGAGGGGTCAGTAAGAGTCTCGACGTATCCTGTCATACCTGTCGTGAAAACAATTTCTCCACTGACTGGTTGCGTGGTCCATGTACTCAGCGCGCCCTCCATGTGAATGCCATTTTGAAGTTGCAAGATCGCGGGACGAAAAAAAAAGGAACCCGGGGAGGTGTCCTTTATTGTACGGTGTGTAATAGTTTTATTTATCTTGGAAGCGAGGGTCATATTTCCAAGAGCTTACTATAGCAGAATTTTCCAAATACGCAAATACTTGTGTGGACAACTCTTCGGGCTCTCTAATGCTTCATCTTATTTACTAGCCAAGAACTTGATTGCACCTTGCCGCCACGACCAACGCTAAAAACTGTCTTGCATCCAATCTTTTTACACAAGAGATTTTCTTTGCTTACCGATGTTTCAGGCGTACGATCGCCTCCATTTGCAAAAATATCGGGCTTCAATATTTTAAGTTCAGCGCAGACACTCATATCTGTGGGATTCTTCGGATGCTTGGTAATAATAACCCGACCAACACACGCAAGTGCCTCTATAATCTCTTTGCGCTCTTGTTCGGTCATAAAGACATATCCTTTTTTATTTCGAAGCCAATTATCGTTATTTACGATCACAACGAGCTCATCTCCAAGTTTTTTTGCCTCTTCCATCAATCGCACATGACCGACATGCAATGGATCAAACCCACCGCTTACTGCCACTACGATTGATTTTTTTGCGTTCTTTTTTTTCATAGTAATTACTGCGCGACGGAGAATACTTCTTTGATGGAAGTCACACCCTCCAACGCACGCAAAAGTCCGTCCTGTACCATAGTAATCATTCCATTTTTTATTGCGATTTCTTCCATCTTATATTCCGAAACTTGCTCGGAAAGAATAACTCCTTCGATTTCTTGATCCATTCCCATGATTTCGTAAATACCAATACGACCCTTATACCCTAGTCCGTTACAAGCAGGGCATCCTTGTGCGTCCCAAAAATGAAGATTTGCAAGATCAAGGGTAATTCCTGCTTTTGGAGTGATAGTAGAAAGATATGTTTTGACACGTTCAAGTTCTCCATGCTCAAGCTGTATTTCTTTTTTACATTCTACGCACAAGCGCCTGACAAGCCGTTGACCCATAACCGCATTGAGAGCCGGCGCAAGAAGATAGCCCTTTGCTCCCATTGCTAAAAACCGCGGCACAGCGCCTGCCGCGCTATTGGTGTGAATAGTAGAAAGCACTAAATGCCCGGTAAGCGCGGCATTGACTGCAATATCGGCTGTTTCAAGATCACGAATCTCACCAACCATTACGATATCAGGATCCTGACGAAGAATGGAACGAAGACCGCCGGCAAACGTATATCCTTTTGATGCATCAATCTGACTCTGGCTGATACCTATAAGTTTGTATTCCACTGGATCTTCCAGGGTAATAATTTTAATATCCGGTGAATTCAAATGATTCAAAATGGCATACAAAGTCGTCGTTTTTCCAGAACCCGTAGGCCCTGTGGTCATAATCATTCCATTTGGTTTTTCAATTTCTTTTTTGAGTTGGGAAAGAGAATAAGGGGAAAGCCCAAGCGAAGGAAGATCAAGACCTGCTGATGAAGATCGGAGCAAACGCATCACAATACTCTCCCCTTCACTCGTCGGTAATGTGGAGACGCGGACATCAACTTTGTCATGTGCAAGGGCGATCGTAAAACGACCGTCTTGCGGCTTATCGGTAATATTGATCTTGAGCTCAGCAAAAAGTTTTAGCCGAGAAACCACTTGCTTCCAGACTTCGCGTGGAAGAGTCGCAACAGTATGGAGAATGCCATCAACACGATATCTGACTTTGATATCTTTTTCTTCTGCTTCGATATGAATATCGGAAGCGCGAGATTTTAGTGCGGCGGCAATGACAGCTTTATATAAATCTGTAATTGACTCTCCTTTTAATTTTGCATCAAGTGTGCGAATATCAGCATATTCATCGCTCGTAAAGTGATCAAACTCTTCTTGAGTCAAAGCAACCCCTTGCACCTCCTCCCTGATTTTGGGAAGTTGAGCGTATAGTTTGAGTACGCTTGCAAGGCTTGCTTCTGACATTAAAAACCGCGAGATAATACAATTTGTTTTTTTTGCCAGTCCTTGTAAAAACCCGTCGAGGCCTCTGAACTCTGGGTCAACAAGAGCAACCCGTTTTTCTCCCGAGCTTTCCGAAAAACATACTGCCTTGAATCTTTTTGCATCTTCCTCGGAAATCAACCCAAGTGCGCCGGGAGAAATGGGTTTTGCGTAGAGAGAAATATATGATAAACCAAACGCAAAGGCGCGTAGCTGCGTTTCTTGCTCTTTTTCCTTCAGAGCAATGTCTTTCATCTTTTCAGCAAACTTTTCCTCAGCGCCCTTGGAAACAAGTTGCTTGATTTTAGGATCTTTTGGATCCAATGAATTCTGTTGCATGGAAACAATAGATGAAACCTAAACCCTATGCCGGATTCTCTTGAGATTTTTCTTCAAATAAAGCCTCGAACTCCACTCGTTCAATAGTCTCTTTTTCTAAGAGTACACTAACGAGTTTCTCAAAAGTCTCATGCGATGTTGTAAGGATCTCCTTTGCTGTTTTTGAGGCATCGTTAATCAACCGTGAAATTTCTTCATCAATACGTTCTGCCGTTTTTTCACTGTAGTCGCGTTGTTCAGTGATTTCACGACCTAAAAAGATCAGTTCTTCTCGTTCTCCGAGTGTCCGTTGTCCCAAAGCCTCACTCATACCATATTGCATAATGAGCTTTCGGGCAAGACGTGTTGCTTTTTTCAAGTCGCTGCTTGCACCGGTAGTCACATCGCCAAATACCATTTTTTCTGATACAAATCCGCCAAGCAAAACGGCCAATTCGCTAATAAATTCATTTCGGCTACGGAAGTTTTTATCTTCTGTAGGAAGGTTTAATGTATATCCGGCTGCTTGACCTCGAGAAATAATAGATATTTTTTGCACTGGCGGCGCGTCTGGCAAAATATGTGAAACAAGTGCATGTCCTGCTTCGTGATATGCAGTGATCTTTTTCTCTTTATCGCTCATAACATGGCTCTTGCGTTCAGGACCTAAAATCACCTTTTCTATACTCATAAAAAGATCATCGAGAGTAAGTTCCTTGCGACCGCGTCTAGCAACTAAAATTGCTGCCTCGTTCATTACATTTGCAAGATCCGCGCCGGAAAACCCGGGAGTCCGCTCTGCTACTTTACGTAAAACAACATCCGAAGCAAGCGGCTTGTTCTTTGCATGCACCTGCAGAATTGCTTCTCGATCCAGAAGAGTCGGCAAATCAATGACGACTCTGCGATCAAAACGACCCGGACGAAGGAGAGCCGGATCTAATACGTCCGGACGGTTTGTTGCCGCCAAAACAACTACATTTGTTGCAGGTTCAAAACCATCAAGTTCTACAAGAATTTGATTTAACGTTTGCTCACGTTCATCATGCGAACCGCCAAGACCGGCACCACGCTGGCGACCGACGGCATCTATTTCATCAATAAACATAATGCATGGTGCACTCTTTTTTGCTCGTGCAAAAAGATCCCTCACGCGGCTTGCTCCAACTCCGACAAACATCTCAATAAATTCAGAGCCTGACACGAGAAAAAATGGAACATCAGCTTCTCCTGCGACGGCTTTTGCGAGGAGTGTTTTGCCGGTACCCGGTGCTCCAACCAATAGCACTCCTTTTGGAACGCGCGCGCCGAGATCCAAAAACTTCTGCGGAGTCTTAAGAAATTCAATAACTTCTTCTAGTTCTTCTTTTGCTTCTTTTGCACCTGCAACATCACTAAATGTCACTTTGACTTTTGATTCTTTATCAAACTGTCGCGCACGACTCATGCCAAAAGTCATTGCTCGATTACTCGCTCCTTGCACCTGACGAATCATAAGCCAGATAAAGAATGCGATAATAATGAATGGCAGCACAAGCGTCACAAACGTATTGAGCCAAAAGCTAGCGCGGGAATCGCTTATTTCAACACGAGTCTTTTTTAGAATCTCCGGATCAACATTATAATTTTTCAATAATGTGCTCAAAGACTCTGTAGGCTCTTTGTATATCACATGGTGCGGCGCATTCTTGTCTTTGAGAAATACTGTTACTGTGTCGCCGCGAACTTCGATTTTTTCAGCTTTCTCCTGTGTAATATCTTGCATAAGGATATCAATGCCGACATTCTCCTTTTTGGGAATCTGAGAACTCGTATACAAGCTAAAAAAACTTCCGATCGCAAAAAGAACAACAAGAAAAACAACTATATTTTTAATAATAGGGTTCATAGATATGATTTTTTTGCCTAATTGCTTTTTATTCTTCTTTGACATCGTCTAAAGGTTGATCAGAAGGGGTTTCTGATGGAGCAGGAGGTACGGCGGATTCGACGGTCTCAACTGGAGCAACCACTGCTTGATCGGGCACTTGAACGCTCACTTCTGGTGTACTAGATTCAACAGCTGTTACTTCTGATTTCTTACGAGAAAGACCTTTGATACTCAACCCAAGTCTGTGTTCTTCCGGCTCGACCGATATAATCATGAACTCTACGGTATCTCCCGGCTTTGCGATTTCGTGAGGATCTGAAATTGCTTTGTTGGAAAGCTCTGAAACGTGAGCAAGTCCATGAATCTCAGGATCCAGCTCAACAAAGAGACCGAAAGGATTCACTTTCAAAACTTTTCCTTTTACTTTTTGCCCTACATTGTACCGATCTTTGACGTGTTTCCATGGATCATCGATCAATTTTTTCATAGAAAGAAATACTTTAGGTCCTTCAATTTTTATAATTTCGGCACGAATGTCTTGGCCCTGCCTCACGACATCGCGAGGGTCATCAATACGTTGCCATGCAAGTTCTGAGATATGAACTAATCCTTCGAGCGAATCTCCAAACTGTACAAATGCACCAAATGGAGTGATAACGCTTACGACACCTTCGATCTTATCCCCGACATTGTATTGTGACATCACGTCTTTGTGCTGTACTTCCCATGCAGCCTTTTCGGAGACAATAAGCTTTTCTTCTTGCTCATTGACATCTATCACTTTTGCGTCAAATAACTCTCCGACATACGTACGGAGACGTTCAAGAATCTTATTTTTATCTCCTCCTTGAATGCGTGGGTAATGCTCTGAACTCAACTGAGATACCGGCATAAAACCACCGACATTACCGCAAGACACCATGAGTCCTCCTTTGTTTGCATCAATGATTTTCACGCTTACGATTTCACCACTCTTCATGAGTGATACAAGGTTGTCCCATGCTTTTTTATGACCTGCCGCCCGGAACGATAATTCGAGCATGCCTTGCTCATTTTCAATATCGAGAACTGTAGCTGACACTTCATCGTTTGCTTTGAGATGGGAATATTCACCCGACTCGTCAATAAGCTCCAAGCCACGCACAATACCCGTGGCGATACCATCAATATCAACGACTGCTTCGTTTTTTGATGCGTGTAATATTTTTCCTGTTATCAAGTCGCCTACTTTTGGCAAAACTCGTGAATACTGATCCAATAAATCTTTCATTGGGTGGGCTGCCACTGGCTCTTGAAGTGTAGTCTGTTGATCTGACATATTATGAATTAATTATGAATAAACGTGGGTTATTTTAGTGCAAACATTGTTATGAGAATAGCAACGATATTTACAATTTTAATCATGGGATTAATAGCTGGCCCTGCAGTGTCTTTATACGGATCACCAACAGTATCGCCGGTAATTGCTGCTTGATGAGCAAACGAACCTTTACCGCCAAAATTTCCTTCTTCAATGTACTTTTTTGCATTGTCCCATGCACCACCCCCCGAAGTCATGGAAATGGCAACGAATGTTCCCGTAACGATTGATCCGACAAGGAGGCCGCCGAGAGCGGACGCGCCATCTTTGCCGAATGCGAACCAAATCACAATTGGAGTAACAATGGGGATGAGCGAAGGAATGATCATTTCTGAGATAGCGGCTTTGGTTACAATATCAACGGTTCGGGCATAGTCAGGCTTTGCTGTTCCATCCATAATGCCTTTGATCTCTCGAAATTGGCGACGCACTTCTTCGACGACCTTGCCAGCTGTTTTACCCACCGCCTCCATACATAGAGCGGCAAAATAATACGGAAGCAATCCCCCGATAAAAAGACCGGTAAGGACCGCCGGATTATTGATCGAAAAAGAGATGTCTTTGGGTAATGCATGAGTATAATCTGCAAACAATACGAGTGCTGCAAGTCCTGCTGATGCGATCGCGTAACCCTTGGTCACTGCTTTTGTAGTGTTTCCTACCGCGTCGAGAGGATCAGTGATTGCACGCACTTCTGGAGGGAGCTTCGCCATCTCGGCAATCCCTCCTGCGTTGTCAGTGATCGGTCCATAGGAATCAATAGCAATGATGATTCCTGCCATAGAAAGCATAGCAACGGCAGCAACACTGATGCCGTAAAGTCCGGCAAACGCATATGCTCCCAAAATTGCTGCGCAAATCACAAAAACCGGTAGGGCGGTAGATTTCATGGAGATCGCAAGACCGCGAATAATATTTGTTGCATGCCCGGTTTGAGAACTCTCTGCGATTGACCGTACCGGAGCAAATTTTGTTGAAGTATAATATTCAGTAATCAAAACCATAAGCGCAGTAACAGCAAGTCCAATCAATGCGCAAAAGAAAAGTTTGGAAGTATCATGTACGCCATTGCCAGTCATCAACCACTCTGTCGCATAGTAGAAGGCAACCGCGGCCAAGACACCCGCGACAAAAAGTCCTTTATAAAGAGCACCCATAATATTTTTTTTGCGTCCCAACCGAATAAAAAATCCACCGATAATCGTGGTGATAATGGATACTCCTCCAAGTACGAGTGGATATAATACTGCGTTATCAAATCCGCTGAATGTATAGGCGCCAAGAACCATTGTTGCAACTACTGTTACTGCATACGTTTCAAAAAGATCAGCAGCCATGCCTGCGCAATCACCTACATTGTCACCTACATTGTCGGCTATGACGGCCGGATTACGAGGATCATCTTCGGGAATACCTGCTTCAACTTTTCCCACCAAATCTGCACCTACGTCAGCGGCTTTTGTAAAAATACCTCCACCGATACGAGCAAATACAGAAATCAGACTGCCGCCAAATCCAAGACCGATCAGATGCAATACCTTGCCCGTTACTGCGTAGAATCCGGCTACACCCAAAAGCGCCAAACCCACAACCAAAAGACCGGTCACCATGCCGCCATTCACTGCCAACGCAAGCGCTGGTGCAAGACCCTGACGCGCAGCTTCTGCTGTACGGACGTTTGCGCGCACTGAAACATACATACCAATATATCCCGCAAGACCAGAACAGGTTGCTCCGACGACAAACGCTAACGCAGTAGGTACATCAATAAAATAACCAATAAGAATGGCAACAAGAAAAGCGACAAATGCAATTGTACGGTACTGGCGATTTAAATAAGCTTTTGCGCCCTCTTGAATGGAAGCAGCGATTGAACGCATCGCTTCCGATCCTGCAGGTTTCGAAAGTACCTGCCGAATGAGAAATAATCCATACAGAATAGAAACTACTCCTGCGAAGAGCGCAAACATAAGTTCTTGCGGCATACTCTAATTGTAAAAATTAAGAATTAAGGTGATACAAAGCTACTCTTCAGAAGAAGAGTCAACAACTTCTTTGATACTATCAGCGGATTCATAGAGATCGTCTTGCGCGACATTTTCTTTTTCTTGTCCGACGTCTGCAGCAGATGACTCTTCTTCAACACTCCCGCGGACTTCAATATTCCATCCTGTAAGTTGTGACGCAAGTCGCACATTCTGACCCGACTTACCGATAGCAAGTGAAAGTTGGTCGCTTAGGACCAACACCCGAGCAAGCCGTGCCCCTTCATCAAGTTCTATACTGATAACTTTTGCAGGAGAGAGCGCATTGCCAATGTAGCGTATGGGATCTTCATCAAAGAGGATAAGGTCAACTTTTTCGCCTCCGAGCTCAGCCACGATTGTCTGTATCCGACTTCCCCTCTGTCCAATACATGAGCCGATAGGATCAATGGAATCCTGATGAGACACAACTGCAACTTTTGCGCGATGACCGGCTTCCCGACTTACTGCTTTAATTTCGATGGCCCCATGCGCAATTTCCGGAATTTCTGCTTCAAAAATCTTTTTGACCATTCCCGGATGCGCGCGAGAAACAATAATTTCCGGCCCCTTTGAAGAAGATTGGACAGAAACGACATACACTTTGATCCGATCACCTGAATTATACCGCTCCTTGGAAATCTGTTCAGAAAGAGGCATCACTGCTGACACTTTGCCAAAATCAACCAAAACGCGATGTTCTTCTCGCCTCTGTACAGTGCCGATTGCAATAGTATCTTGCTTCTCTTTAAATTGATTAAAAAGAATGGATCGCTCAGCTTCTCGATCTTTTTGGATCAAAACTTGTTTTGCTGTCTGTGTTGCCATGCGTCCAAATGCATTGAAATCAGGGGCAACAAGTTCGGTGCGAATCTCTTCTCCCAAAACAGCGTCTGGTTTTGCAGCACGCGCTTCCGTAAAAGTTACTTGAGTTTTTGGATTAAAACGCCGCTTCGATTCTTCCCCTTCTGCGAGATTCTCTTCTGTTTCATCATCGATCGTTTCTTCACCCTCTTTGAGATCTTCCACTACTTCTTTAATATCAAAAACACGAAACGCCGCAGTTTTGATATCAAACTCTATCTTTATATTATCGTTCTTTTTACCAAAATCTTTGCGGTAGGCGGCCGCCAAGGCAGCTTCAAGCGCCTCCACAACCTGTTCTTGTGGAATCCCTTTATCATCACTAATCTGCTTAATGGCAGATGCAATCGGATTATTCATAGTATAGATGAAAGCGACGTCTAATAAATAAAAAAGATAGTGTACTTAACAGTAACTATCTATATTCATATCCTATAAGAATAAGAGCTTCTCGTCAAGGGGCTCAATATCCGCTCTCTCGCTGTACTTGCATCCACTTCAGTACCTGATCCGGAGTCAATTTGAGCGCTTGACGCGCATATTTTGCTATTAGAGGATTTTTACTTTTTGCGTATCGCAACAATGCTTTTGTTGCGAGGATGGATTCTGGAGCAAAAGCCTTGGAGCGCAATGTGTTTCTCATATAAATAAGAGAGGAGAAAACCTCCATTTGCAGTGTGGGATCATCAAGAATCATAAACGACTCAAGCTGATTCCACACTTCTTGTTCTGTTAGATGGGCTGCATCATATGCGGTTCTAATAAGCTCACGAGTAACAAGCTGGGGTGTTTTAGAAGTAAGGGCAAGAGAATATAGATATACATAACCTATATCTAGTACTCTAGAGCCACCCTTGAGAGAATCAATTTCTTGCGAATAAAGAGCGAAAAGTGTGCTACGCGTAATGTCATTATTTTGTTTATAAAAATCACTCAGGGCATCAGCACCTATTTTTTCTATGCTAAGTCCTATGAGAAAAAGGACAAATGGTGTGTATGGCTGACCCTCTTGCAATTGCCTTCCGATAATAATGATTGACTGTAATATTTTTTTTGCCTCTGCTTTCTTTCCTTGCTCTGCAAGAGTGCTAGCCTGAGCAACGGCACGGCGCATAATACTCCGTAGCAGACCAACCGTAGGAACTTCTATTGTACTAAGATCTAATATTGACTCAGGCAGTGAGTATGGTTTTGGATAGAAAGAAAATTGCGAGTACCATGCAAGTCGTAACAGAATCTTTACATCTTCTGAATCAAGTGAAGTTTCTTCTTCTTTTTTTGAGTTGCCGTATTTTATTTCCCATGGTCCTGGCTTTTTTTGTGTCCCTTGGAGCTGCATCCAGAGATCTGCTGCATTGCCTTTACCTTGCGGAATTGGGATACCGAGTTGAGTAAGTGATGTCTTATGTACTAAGATTTTTTTTGGCGTCAAATCTTTTGCTGCAAATACGCTACTACCCGTAAAGACTGCTGCGATTAAAAATCCAGTGAAGATAGCTTTGCTTATGGACTTCATAATTTTTTCTTCTCGTTTTTACTCGTGTCGACAGAAAGCGGCGCGGAAATGATATTGGGCGATGGTGGCAGCGACGCAGTTGATTGAGGCTGCACGGAGGATGGCGCTGGCGGAGTAACTATGGGCGATGCAACAGGGGGCGTCGCAGAAGATGACGACGCAGGAGTCGCTGCCGAAGTTACCGACTGCATCGGAATATTTATTTTTACCAATGCCTTGTCCTTCTTAATTTTTACATTGCCTCCGTAATACACGTTTTTGAATTTACGAGATTTGGTTTGTGATGATGGAGGAAACATATAATGTTCTTTGGAAGCAATCATCAAATATTCTCCTGCGGGTGCCAGAAAATTAAATCGTCCGAGATAATCTGTAAGACGCGTACGAAGAAGTTTTTTCTGCGTCGCATCAAATATACTGATTGCCGCAAGAGGTACTGGCTGTGAAGTAAGAATATCAAAGACAGTCCCCCACGGTTTTTCACCTTTCGCCATGACAAGAACTTGGAAAACAACATACACACAGTTGAGCCCCAACAGCGTTGAATTGAGAGGATTCGGGGTATAAAAGGCAAGAAGAGCGCTGATAATAAGACTGATAAAAAGCGTGACCTTTGAATATTTGGTGAGGAGTTGTTTTAGGAACGCAATGATATTCATTTTCTGTCCCTGTTTTTCCGCAGGGTTTGGAGGATCCAGAGGAATACTTAATGTAATCGCTTCATCAGGCTTTGAGATAGTAAACGGTTCTTGATGATAGATATTTGTAAAGTCTCCATCGATCGTACCTGTTACAATCTTTGAAGGAAAAAGAAATGGGGGTTTGCGAGTTTCTATATAATACTCACCCGGAGGCGCGATAAAACTGAATCTCCCACCTTTATCAGTGACTTGAGTGTCAATCAATTTTTGTGTTGCCTTCTCAAACAGTCGCACAATGGCAAGATCAATAGGAGTTTTGGAAATGGCATCGTATACGGCGCCCCATGGTTTCCGTCTTCTTCGCAATCCAAGGAATGAAAGAATACTAGAAATAAAATGATTAAGATAATGGAACCAATTTATAACACTTGCCGATACTGCAGGGTTTGCAATAGTGACGATCGGCGCGGCAGTGACTACTGTACCTTGCAATACAGGCTGCGTTGTTTCTACAGTTTCCTTCACTGTTTCATTTACCGCGATCGCTGTTTCTTGCACTTGTCGTACCACCTTTTCAATACGTGGCAAAAGTTTTGCTTGCAATGCTCCTGTCACTATTGTTTCCAATTCAATAACCTGCACTTGATCGTCAAAGTAGACAATTTTTAAGACGACTTTTTGTTTACCGTACTGTGGGGGTGTCTTAATAGTAAGAGCATAACAATCGCGAGTACGATCATAGATAAGCGGAAACTTTTGATCCTCAATAAAAAGCGACATTTTCTTTACCGGTTTTTTAAACGTATTTGCTGGAATACACAAAGCGATTTCGGTATCTGGCGTCGCATAAATTTTTCTGTCAAAAGATTCAATGCCCTCTCCTGTCCCCAGATTTTCCAATCCCAATTTTTCTGTTTGTACCTCCGATTCAATTTTTGTTATATCTTCGCTTGGTAGCACATAAATCTGGTTTGGCGTTGCTCCCGGCAAAAGATCGGCAAGCGCTACGAACACGGAAAGATGGCTAATCCTTGAGGTGGCACATCTTGTTGTATTGTTCCATGTTGTTTCTTCTGCGCGTATACCATCAATAGAGTCGAAAGAATGTACTTGAATGGTAGATAAATTGATGCCTTCGAGCTCTTTGTCGATAAAACAAAATTTAACATCCATTGGTTCTGCGAGCTCTGTCACGGCGACATCAGCGGCCGTATCCGCATCCAGACGTTCAGCTGAGATAAAAAATGCTTTATTGCCTAAAACCAGTTTGCCAGAAAGTTGACGTCCGGGAATCTGAATACCCAACCAAAATTCAGCATTTTTGAGAGATTGAGCAGAGATTCTTGCTTGCGCACCTCTCTGAGCATTTGGAATAGTTTTGGAATTAAATATGGCTTCTGCGGATCCACCCGTGCCAGTGGCGTATCGAATAGTTGATGGAATAAATGCTCCACCGATTGATGGCAAACCAAAATTCAATACCTGAGAAACCGGGGCAGAAAGATTTTGCACTACTGCATTTGCCGGCAAGGTATCGGGAAGTCCAGTTCGCGGCGCTGTGAGGGAAGAATCATTGCTCGGTTGCTCAAGCACAGAAGGAGGGATTATAGGAGAAGGCTCCTGAATGGGTGGTGATGCTATTTTTGTGGGAGGCTTTTGCTCTTCTTCTGAAATTTTGGGAGAAGAAATAGGCTTTGAAGCTGGTTCTGAGGCCGGCGGTGGAGTCGCCGGTTGCTTTGGCTCTGATACTACCGGTTGAAGTGTTGGTTGTACGATCGTAGTATCCGATGTAGGTGCGGTTTCGGTAGTCGGTGCCACGGGGGAAGTCTGTGTTGGTGGAGTCGGGGCAGGAGCAGGTGCTGGCGCCGCAACTCCAGCGGTTGTTGGAGGCGCGGGTGCTGTGGCAGAAATATCAATAGTAGGCGTGATGTTTCCTCCTGAGGAATCTTCTATGCCTACACGCACAACAAGAAGGCCTACGTCATTTCCGCTGAGAATTGAAATATACTTGCTGCCTGAACTTGCAGAATTTTTTATTTGCCTTGTGCCAGTTCCACCTGTCACAGCGTTAGTACCTACACGAATAAGCACAGTCTGGCTCGCGCTGACAAGATTGCTGCTGGATGGTGAGGTAAGAGTAATGAGTCGCGTTGCCGTGGTAGTAGTAAATCCCCATGTGCTCGTGCTGGGTGACGCAGCCACAGGCACGCTCGTACCTGCAATAACAATATCAATATCATCAGCTGTTATTGAATTCAAATCACTGGTTGCATCAGCCATATAAAGCCGAATTGTAGCGCTTGCGGCTATACCTGATGCCGAACGATAGGTGATGGCGTGATTACTCACTCCACCGAGCGCATGAGATGATACTGTATCACTCATGCTTGAAAGCCGCGCGGCAGACACAGGAAGATTGAGCAATAGAAGTCCTCCTGCAAGAAATGTGACAAAGAAAATAAGGAAACGAGATTTAGTTTTCATACGTGCTTACGAGATAAGGAAATACATTTTTTTAATACGCCGAAGCACAGAATAATGATCAACACAGCGACAACAAGCCATGCAATCAAGAGATAGGTGGGAATGATCCAAAACGTATATTCCCCATGAAGCTCGCTCAAAGATTCTCCATACATCAAATCAAACGCCGCTGTATATTTTCCAAAACGAAATTCATCGTTCCACATAAGATCAAAGGAACGGACTTCGTTTGGTAGAATATATGCAACTTGCCCTCCCTGATTAAAGGGAAGCCGGGCGACAGTTGCGCCCCCTGCATCCAAGATGCGAATTTCTCCGCTTGGGGCTATATGAATCGTACCTGTATTGCGAATGCGCACACTCAAAGGAATCGGAATTTTTTCGAAACGATTTGAATTTTTCTGGTTACCGAAAAACTCAACGCGTGCTGATTCTTTTACATCTCCTTCCACGCGCAGCAAAACAAGGCTTGCAATTTTTTCAATCGCTGTAATTTCGGATCCCACCTGTACGACCGGGCTCCATCCGATCTGTGCATAGTATCCTCCCGGATTAGCGTAGTTAGGAAGGACAATCTGAAATGGAATCTCTTTACGTTCCTTCGGCTGCAATGTGACTTTATTTTTTGAAAGCGTGATCCAATTTGCAAGAGAGTCGGGACCAAAAATACCCGCAGGGATGGGAACACCTTTTTCTCCCGGAGCAAATGTGATATTGGTAACCTCTCCTTGCAATTTCAGGGGCTTTTCCGATTCATTAAAAAGAATAATTTTTTGTCCAAGAGTCTCGCCCGGTTCAAGAGTGACGTTCAATTTCACTGGCCCCACGGTAAGTGCATGAACACCCAATGGAGAAAGTAAAAGTAAAAAAAGGCTACCCGCACTAATAATCCATTTCAAAAGTTGCATAGTATGATTATAACAAAATATCGTCAAGAATATTTTCTAAGTGGAAGACGGAAGGGTTTGCTTTGTTTGATGCCATATGGATTGCAATAATATCAAATCGATAGGATGGGAGAGTGGAATACGCTATAAGATACTGCCGAGCTGCACGGGTCAAGCGAATCTTTTTTGATCTCGTAACGCTTTCTTCCGGATACCCGTACGTTATTGACGATCGAGTCTTTACTTCAACAAAAACTAATTCACTGTTCTTAGTTGCAATCACATCGATTTCTCCCCCCTTCACGCGATAGTTTCTCGCAACCACTGTATATCCATTTTCTAAAAGAAAAGAACAAGCAATATCTTCACCGATTTTCCCTTGAGTCTGCGCAAGTGTCTGAAGAGCCATTACGCAGGTTTTTTCCGTAATGTATATTTCGCCATTTGCTCTTTTTTTTGTATTGCATCACGCATGTGAGGCACTGCAGTTGTCGCAAAATGCCAAATCAGATACGTCCAAAGAATTGCGCCCAATCCCCACACCAAAAACAAAAACCGCATTGAAAGAAGTGGTACGGCTTGATAGGAAAAAAATAACAAAACGTATCCAATAAACCCCATCATGAGGAGCATTGTTTTAACTTTGCCAGCAACTATTCTTTGAGGTTTATCAAGCGGATTGAATTTTGCATATCTGAAAAGTAAAAACCATGCCACAAAAAAAAGACCAAAAAATATTGCGAACCCGATCGCTGTAGCATCGCTTAAAAATCCGGGGTTGGCAGAGAACCAGTACTGTAGTTCAAACATCTGTGGGTAATCTATATTCATATTTTTTACTCCTAGAAATTAGAGCTTTTAGTCCTTTCTGAATACGAGCACATAGTGATATCTGCCCGCATCAAATTCATCAATCAAAAACAGTCCGCCGACTTCGTAAGCAATCTCGCGAATTTTTTGTTTCGCGATTCGTAATTCCTTCGGGGGACCAAACGGTTGAGAGCCTTCCTTCCAATCCAAAATCGCAAGTCTTCCCCCTGACCGCAAAAACCGTTTTGCCTCCTGTAATATGATATCATGTTTTGTATTTTGAAACAGCACATTGACAATCATTGCCACATCACAAGAAGCATCCGGAATCTTTGCCGCTCCATACAGCTCAAGATTGGACCACACAAGTTCGATATTTGTGAGCTTTTGTAGTTCAAATTGTGATTTTAATGCTTGCAATACTCTTTTCTGAATATCCACCGCGTATACTTTACCATTCTTACCTACCATCATGGCAGTAGGAGCGACAAAATGCCCTCCCCCACCGCATCCTAAATCTGCGACAACATAAGAGTCCTTAATATCAAGCCTCCGCAATACTTCGTTTGCGTCTAAAAGCGCTGTTCCTCCTTTTAATACAGGTTGTTCTTTTGGCATGGATAAAATTAAAACAATCGCAACCGATCAGTGTGATCAGCCTTTCACTATTGTATTATAGCACGATTCGAAAAACACGTACATATACTCTGAATTACACGCTTTTCTGCCAAGGGTTGCGAAGAGGCTTAGCAAATGCGTATAAAGAATCAAACATACCGGCCAGAATTGATGTAACGCCACGATGCTGCATGAGCAAAACCAAGGCAGATTCAGGAAAAAGAAACGCTGCTTTGTCCTTATACAATATCATCAATTGATCGATAGGAAGAAACGAGTGGGGCAGGGTGCGGATATTCCAGACGCGTTTACCAAGGAACGCTCGCTGTGAGTCGTTTATCATTCTATGAGATGATGAAATTAATTCTTCGGTAAATAATCCGTCAGTCTGAATATTACGTTCAATGATGCGACTCCAAAAGGTTTCCCACTGATAAGGCAACAAAAGCGACAGCTCATTTTCCACAGCCTTTTTCCCCTCAAGCATGCGAATAGAAGACCCTTTCGGAAGATATGAAATTTCTTCATACACCTTCCAATACCCTTCGCGTGACTCACTCATGTCAAAACGAGGTGATTCGGTATCAATGCGGGCAAGAGATTCGAGTTGCGGCAATAATCGTTCCAGATAGGATGTTTGTGCGTGAATATCGTTTATCAGCTCCTTCGGAGGTATAGCTCTGATCACATGGCGTCCTCCTTTTTTTATATGTTGCAAGACTTTACGTTCAAGCAATTTTTGAATATGGAAGTGCGTTGCCGTGCGGCTCTTATTCAGTTTACGTGATATTTGCGAAATTGAAGCTCGCCCAAGTGAGAGCGCAGCAATGTAAACATCTGCCTCATCTTGAGAAAACGAAAAGGATTGCAATACGTCGGTGATGTGTTCTGTGCTTTTCATAAATTCCAAATTGTCATCCCGCACTTGATGCGGGATCCAGTTGAGAGAAAATGCTTATGGCTATTGGATCCCCGCCTTCGCGGGGATGACATTCTAGTAGTTTCGTAATTCAAAGTATCTACTAAAATAGATAGATAAAATAGATTTAAAATATATATCTATTTTGCAATATATCAACTATTCATCTATATAAATATACAACTATTTCAGAATCAATGCAAGGATACTGAGAGGCAAGCACGCGCTTGTTCGTTCATTTACAAGAGGGAGGAGCCCCATCCATGAACAAAAAATTAGGACAAAAAATTGAGGGAATGTTGAACGAGGCAAGAAGAAGTTTGAATAAAAATGTAAAACTAATGGAGGAGGAGGCTACGAAATTAAGACTAGCAGAACAGCAGAATCGTTTTGCGAAAGAGAAATTTCTAGAGTCCCAGAATACAATCAAAAAACTTGAGGAAACGCTAAAAACGTTTCAAGAGTGGGGGCTGGTGGAATGTGAAAGTGACGAAAAGTATGTAGCGGATAGAGGAAACCCGGATTGAGAAAGGAGAAAACCATGAAAACCGGTAAAAGGGACTCTTGGGGGACACTCATCGAGGGAACATATGGGTTTGATCAAATCGGGGAGGAGGATCGTAACGATCCAAACCCCGAAAAGAGTGAATTTTTCAAGCCTAAACCTCCTGATAAAGAACTGGAAGACGATGAAATATTTCTGATCTAGTCTACTAGTTTATCGGAGGTTAATGTAATACATCTTTGACCTTTGATTTTACAAAATTCGCCCGTTCTGTTATAGATCGGGCATTATTTTTTTCTATACTAGCCCACTAAAAAATTTATCTGCACTCATTACGCGCACCTCTCGGTACTTTGTGTCGACATCCGAAACGCTCACGACCTGATAAAGGTAAGGGATTCTCAACCGCTCTTGATAATATCTAAGATGTTTTGACGGCGTATCGTCAGATAGTTTTGCCTCCACTGCAAACCACGGTTTATCGTTTATCGTAACTAAAAAATCAATCTCGTGACCTTCTTTGTCACGAAGATAATGAAGCTCAGTACGATACCCTTTGGTATCGCGAAAAAATGACACAAATTTAAGCAAATGAGATGCCACAATATTTTCAAAACGCGCCGCCACCTCAGGCACAAGTGACCAATCCCAAAGATACAGTTTTTTTTCTTTTCTTAGGGATCGCGCATGTTTTGCTGTCCACGGTGAAAGCCTATAATGAAAGTAAAACCGCTCGAGAATATCCATCCAGAGAGAAACTGTGCCATGCGCAATTTCAAGGTCTTCTCGAAGTGCATTCAATGACAATAATGAACCAATACGTTGAGGAAGAAGTTGAGTAAGATGAAACATCCCCGATAGATCACGAATCAGCTCGATGTCTCGTACGTCCCCCTCTACCAATCGTTCACCGGCTGCGTCTTGAAGGCGACGAGTCAAGGTATCATCTTGCCCAATATACGATTCGGGAAATCCTCCAAAACGAAGAAGATCCTGTAAGTTGTGGCCGACCGCCCCATTGTTCTGAAAAGAAAGTTCTGCTTTTGGTTCTTGTATAATTGGTGTCTTTTCCGATAACTCAGCAAATGAAAACGGGTGAAGATGATAAAGAAAATACCGTCCTTGAAGCGAGTCACTTCCTCGCCGATAGATATCCAACTTTGCGCTACCTGTAACAATAATACGGTACGTACGTCGAGGATCATCATACAATCCCTTGAGATAATTTTTAAATATCCTATATTTATGGATTTCGTCGAAAATGACAAGTGCGTGATTCGTCGAAAATTTCCGGGAAAGAATCGCCCGCCTGTCATCGATTACGTCCCAGTTTAAATAAAGATAATCTCCTGCAAACGTCGTATCTCCAATAGAACGCGCGAGTGTCGTTTTTCCGACCTGGCGTGGACCGGCAATGAATACCATTTTATTTCGCTCAAGATCTTCCA
>OBEQ011779867.1_pt1 | contig 41914 bp, 44 predicted proteins | sample 1670901 | NCBI WGS metagenome assembly OBEQ01 (sample SAMEA104232315, study PRJEB22302) | groundwater metagenome | biome: forest; feature: aquifer; material: groundwater | place: USA | collected 2011-08-07 | depth 5.4 m
AAAGGCGCAGATTGATATAGTCTAAATAGGCCAGTCCCTTCGCGAAGCGAAGGGGCAGTGGCAAACTTCAAAAGGCGCAGATTGATGTGGATTAGATGGACAGCTATCAGCAATCAGTTTTCAGCTTCAAACGGACTGCTGATAGCTGACGGCTGAAAGCTCAAGAGGAGGTTCCTTTGCCGAAAAGGCCTAGAATCAAAACGGCTCTTCCGGGTCCGAAAGCAAGTCGGTGGATCGATCTTGATCATCGCTACGTCTCGCCCTCCTACACACGTTATTATCCTTTTGTTGCAGAAACCGGTCGCGGAGTTTGGCTTCGAGATCCTGACGGAAACGTTTTCCTCGATTTTACAGCAGGGATTGCTGTAACGAGTACCGGTCATTGTCATCCCAAAGTGCTGAAAGCTGTCAAACGCCAGGCAAAAAAACTTCTCCATATGTCCGGCACGGATTTTTATTACGAGCCTCAAATCAAACTTGCCGAAAGATTGGCCAAACTTGCTCCTGGAACTTCTGAGAAGAAAGTCTTTTTCTGTAATTCCGGTACCGAGAGTGTCGAGGCGGCTTTCAAATTGGCGCGTTATAAGACCAAACGTGAAAAAATGATTTCTTTTTTTGGGGCTTTTCATGGCAGGACCATGGGAGCACTTTCTCTTACAGGAAGCAAGGTCAAACAAAAGGAGAATTTCGGAAGTTTGGTTCCTGGAGTGACGCATGTCGGATATGGATACTGTTATCGTTGTCCCTATCATCTCCGCTATCCCGAATGTAACATTTCCTGCGTTTCTTACATTGAAGAAACGCTTTTTCATACCACTCTTCCGCCTGAAGAGGTGGCCGCTGTGATCGTAGAACCCATACAAGGTGAGGGAGGTATTGTGGACCCGCCGCCGGAATACTTCCCGATGCTCCGGGAATTAACCAAGAAGTACAACATTCTACTTATTGCTGATGAAGTTCAAACAGGGATGGGACGTACAGGGAAAATGTTTGCCATGGAACATTGGGGCATTGAGCCTGACATTGTTTGTGTGGCTAAAGGGATAGCGTCCGGTCTTCCTCTAGGAGCCATCATTGCCCCGAGTGACATCATGATTTGGCAGCCGGGTTCCCATGCTTCGACTTTCGGCGGGAATCCTGTTGCCTGCTCTGCCGCGCTTGCAACGCTGGATCTTTTGGAAGGCGGTTTGATAGACAATGCCCGTGTTCTCGGGGACTATTTCAAGAGCAGGCTTTTGAAATTAAAAGAAAGGTATTCATTGATAGGGGATGTGCGAGGCCGGGGGCTTCTTCTGGGGATTGAATTGGTCAAAAATCTGGAAACGAAGGAACATGCGACAGCCCTTCGAAATGAAATTATCGAAAAATGTTTCAGGAAAGGACTTTTGATTTTAGGCTGCGGGGAGTCTAGCATTCGATTCACACCGCCTCTGGTCATCAGCAAAAATGAGCTGGACGTCGGTCTCGAAATTTTTGAAGAATCCCTCAAAGAGATCAAAATTTAAAAATCTCCGCCATAAAACGTGGCGGATCCGCTAAATCGTGTGGCGGAAAAGATCAAAGTAACAGTTTAAAATCCAAAAGGAAAAAGCCCAAATCCCAACACCAAGTTAACCGCCACATACTGCTCGCCATTAACAAATCTTTTCAAATTGGAATTTCGGATTTTTATCTGCTAAGTGCTAGACTAAAGTTCAAATGAAATACTAATTTTGGATCGTCGTTTTGATTTTTGCAGCTTGATTTTTGATTTTACTTGGTGACGGGACCGTCGAGGGTTTCAAAAATGATCGTGACCAGATTGTTGCACTTCGGGCATTTGATTTGCTTGAAAGCCTGAATGTTATCATGCTTCGAGCGATACATAATGCTCAGGATTTTAGTGACGAATTTATTTTCTTCTCCTGACCATTGACACGCTGAACACGCATAAGTCGGTTGCATCTTGTCTCCTTACAACGTTTTTAGAATTCCATGACGCAAAACTCGCAGCAGAGGGACTTACCCTCCGATAACATCGTGTGATTACCTATCGGCCAGTTTGATTTGAGCTTTAGCTTTTTGGAAAAATTGTTCCGACGGGCCCGCTATATGCAGGGCTTTAATATATCTAGCCACCTTAGGTTGTAGTGCGTAATGGGAGTACTCTCTGTAAGTTGTTGTGTATTTGGTTTTGTAGCGGTGAAGGTTTTCTGAAAAAGGGTCGATAATCGCAAAAGGAAGATTAGAGTTTAAAGGAAGTATAAATATAGGAGGGAACAATATGAACAAACAGAAAACCCTACTTGTTTTGTTAGTTCTTGTGTTTTTGAGTTCTATGATTTGCAGTAGCGCAGCTGCAGCGGAAGCGAAAGTAAAAACTGAGGGATCCTATTTCTCCCATCTGAATCAAACTTATGCACGCGGTTTGAAGAATATCATCGTATCTCCGGCTGAAATTTATGTCGGTGTCAGAGATGCTAAGGATGCGGAGAACAAATGCCCTGCGGGCGGTAAGTATGTAATGGGATTTTTCAAAGGGTTCGGAAAAACTTTTGTGCGCCTGGCAAGCGGGTTGTGTGATCTTGTCGGAGGATGGCTGCCAAACTATCAGCAGTGGCCGTCTCTTCAGCCGGAAACTCTTTTCTAGCCGAAGGATTGCTCAAGACTAAAGAAGTAAAATGCCGGAGGAGGGGGTCGAACCCACATGCCCTTGCGGACACACGATTTTGAGTCGTGCGCGTCTGCCAGTTCCGCCACTCCGGCAGTAAAACAATCCAAAATTAAAAAGGCAAAATGTAAAATTAAGAACTTGAGTTCTGCGTTTTTTGATATTATTTCACACAACTTGTTCTGCTATCTTAGGTTGTCATTGCGAGCGAAGCGAAGCAATCTCAAACCCAGATCGCCACGTCCCCTTCGGGGACTCGCGATGACAGACTGAATTTGCAGAACTCAACTTAAGAATTGAAAGAACAAAAGACACGAAGGTTTCAAAAAATTATAAACGACACTGCTTACAAGACAGCAAGATCGAAGAAAGAATTTTGGCTAATTGGCTAACCTCATCTAGGAGCTCAGATAAGTATTCTGGGGATGAGATGTCAGCCTTTGAAGAAGTTTTAACCAGTAGAGTGTTTCTAAACTTTCCTTCTGGGGAATGGAAACCTTAGCTATGAAATCAGCTTTGCTTTGAGCACCCTGAGCTTCATGTAGGTTCGCGCCGATGGATGTTCCGGACAGCAGGAGCTGTTTCACAAGAAGGCGACCTATAGAATCCTTTTCTATTTCTCGACAAAGGCTCATGATTTTAAGCGAGAAATCAAAGACACGATCAAGAATATCCAGTTGACGCGTGCTTGTTTTCACTGCTTGCATGGATATTATTTTTGATTTTGCTCAGGGCTTATTTTTTCTGGGTTACTTTTTTATCTCTTCGATTTTTAATTCTGAATTTTTAATTGTATTATTGGACCGGAGGGGGGTCGAACCCCTGACCTCCACAATGCCATTGTGGCGTTCTCCCAACTGAACTACCGGCCCGAATAGGAAAAAAGGTGCTCAATTCTACTTGCCATTTTATGGGGTGTCAAGGAATCCGGGGACTTTGTACAAGATGAGCGTTGTTCCGAACGGAGAGCTTGTGCTAGAATAAAAACCACGATGTAGGGTGAAGGCAATCTGTGACCTTCCTTATATGACGCTTTTCCAGAATGGAAAAAACCTCAAGAGAGAAAAGTTATCCTTTCGACAAAATTGAGCCCAAGTGGCAGTCCTACTGGCTTAAGAATCAGACTTTCCGTACTCCCGATCCCAGGGAGCCTGGCAGTGAGAAGCCCAAGTTTTATATTCTAGATATGTTTCCTTATCCCTCTGGGGCAGGTCTTCATGTGGGGCATCCTGAGGGTTATACCGCCACGGATATTGTGGCCCGGTATAAAAGGATGAGGGGATTCAATGTGATGCATCCCATGGGATGGGATGCATTTGGTCTCCCTGCCGAACAGCATGCCATTGAAACAGGAACGCATCCGCGCGTCACCACCGAAAAAAATGTCCAAACTTTCAGACGACAAATTCAGGCGCTTGGTTTCAGCTATGACTGGTCGAGGGAAATCAATACTACGGACACAGCTTACTATCGCTGGACTCAATGGATTTTTCTGAAACTTTTTGAAAGGAGACTGGCCTATGTGGCCGAAGTGCCAGTGAATTGGTGCCCTGCTCTCGGCACCGTCCTTGCCAATGAAGAAGTGGTGGATGGGAAGAGTGAGCGGGGCGGGCATCCTGTTGTTCGCAAACCCATGCGTCAGTGGATACTGAAAATAACCGCCTACGCAGAACGTTTGCTGGCAGACTTGGAAGGGCTGGATTGGCCCGAGCCGATCAAGGATATGCAGCGAAACTGGATTGGTAAATCCGTGGGCGCGGAAGTGGATTTCGAAATTGACGAGAAACATCGAATCCGTGTTTTCACCACCCGGCCGGACACACTTTTTGGCGCTACCTACATGGTCTTGGCGCCCGAGCATCCTTATCTTAATCGTATTACCACACCGCAGCAAAGTTTTAATATCGCGGATTATGTTCGTGTTTCTTCGTCAAAATCCGATCTTGAACGCACGGATCTGGCCAAGGAAAAAACAGGTGTGTTTACCGGTGCCTACGCGATTAATCCTGTCAACCGGCAGAAAATTCCCATCTGGATCGCTGATTATGTGCTGATAAGTTACGGGACCGGCGCCATCATGGCCGTACCGGCGCATGACGAAAGGGATTATGAATTCGCGAAAAAATTTAAGCTTCCGATTGTGGAAGTGATTTCCGGAGGGAATATTTCTAAAGAAGCTTTTACGGGAGTGGGAACGGTGGTGAATTCGCGTGCTCCTGAAGGAGTTTTTTCCATTGACGGATTGTCCAGCGATCTCGCCAAGGAAAAAATTACGGATTGGCTGGAGAAAAAAGGATTGGGGAAAAAGGCAGTGCATTACAAATTGCGCGACTGGCTTTTCTCGAGACAACGTTATTGGGGTGAGCCTATTCCGATAGTGTATTCTCCGACAAAAGGCATGGTGCCGCTTTCCGAAAAAGATTTGCCTCTCACACTTCCCGACGTCAAAGATTTTAAACCCACCGGAACTTTTGAGCCTCCTTTGAACAAGGCCGGAGAATGGGTTCGCACTTCGGTTCCTGGCGCTCCTCCGAACGAAGTCGCGATGCGAGAGACCAATACCATGCCTCAATGGGCTGGCTCCTGCTGGTATTATCTTCGCTATCTTGATCCCCAAAACTCCAAACGGCTTGTGGATCCTGAGAAGGAAAAATACTGGATGCCTGTGGATCTCTATGTAGGAGGGGCAGAGCATGCAGTCCTGCATCTTCTTTACTCGCGTTTTTGGCACAAAGTTCTCTATGATATCGGGGTGGTTTCCACACCGGAACCTTTTCAAAAACTGGTGAATCAAGGAATGATTCTGGGTGAAGATGGACAAAAAATGTCCAAATCGCGGGGCAATGTGATTAATCCCGATGATGTGATCTGCAACTACGGTGCGGACAGCATGCGTCTTTATGAAATGTTTATGGGCCCCCTTGAAATTGTGAAGCCTTGGTCGATGAAAGGCGTTGAAGGGGTGTACAGGTTTCTGGGGAGGGTTTGGCGCTTTTTTGTGGATGAAGAAGGGAAACTCCATCCTGCCATTAAACCCGAGAAACCTACCGCAGATCAGCTCCGGATGCTTCACCGGACGATTAAGAAAGTGACCGAAGATTTAGAAAATTTGAGGTTCAATACGGCTATTTCTGCCCTCATGATTTTCTTGAATGAAATGATAAAGACCGAGCCAAAACCTTCGGAAATTATGGAGAAATTCGTCTTGCTGCTTTCACCTTTTGCACCTCATCTGGCCGAGGAGCTATGGGAAAAGATGGGGCGCAAAAAATCCCTCGCGTATCAACCCTGGCCCTCGTATGATCCCAATATCCTGGTCGAAAAGGAGGAGGAAATCGTCCTCCAAGTTACGGGACGTGTCCGGTCTCACCTTTTCGTCCCGACCGACATTTCAGAGGAAGAACTTAAGAATAAGGCACTTCAAGACGAAAAGGTGAAGCAGTGGGTAGATGGCAAGAAGATCCATAAAATCATTGTGGTTCCTCATCGTTTAGTCAACATTGTAGCGGGATAATTGATGCCCAAAGTAGAAATTAAAAAAGGAAAAGTTTTTGTCGGATCTCAGGGCCTTTCTCTACTGAGCGGAGAGGTCCATTACTGGCGCCTCAATCCTGCTTATTGGAAACCCATTTTGGAGAGGATCAAAGAAATGGGCATCAACATTGTCTCAACCTATGTCCCTTGGGATTACCACGAACACAAGCGCGGGGAGTTTGATTTTTCTGGGCGAACCAATGAGACGCGCAATCTCAAGCGTTTTCTCGAGCTCACTCGTGAGGAAGATTTTTGGGTGATTATCAGACCCGGTCCCTACATTTATAGTGAATGGCCTAATGAGGGAGTACCCCAGTACGCATACAAGTATCACAGACTTCATCCGAAGTTTCTGGAATACGCTCAGAATTATATGCGGGAGGTTACCTCCGTCATCAAGCCTTTCCTTGCCACAAGAAAGGACGGTCATATTATCCTTCTTCAAGCTGATAATGAGATTGATCCTTGGCCTGATATTTTTGGAGATCAGTACGGATTGGGAAGCAAGCCTGGTTTATTTCAGCATTTTCTCCGGATCAAATATGGCAACCGCTTGGAGGTACTGAATGAAACATGGGACACTCATTACCGCCGTTTTGAGGAGGCCGGCCCATTTATTGCTTGCATGCTGTCGAATTATCGAGGGCTTCCCCTTAAGGGGGATCATGAGCTCAGAAGAAATCTCGACTACATTGAGTTCAAGTACTATTATTCGCTCGAATGTGCAAAGTGGTGCGTCCGTGCCTATCGAAAATTAGGAATAGATGTTCCTATCTATCTCAATCTTTATCCTTTCTTTTATGTCCAGGATTGGGCGGAAATGCAGAAAGTTTCGGACCTGGTCGGGATTGATCTTTATCCCAGCAATGAGTTGATGGAAGATGCGTATGAGCATCGTAAGTTGATTGACAAAGTCCGCTACACGCGCACCTTCTCTAAAATTCCTTACATTGCTGAATTTGCTGCGGGCGTGTGGCATGCGCGGCATTATGAGTCCGGCGTTCTCACGCCTAATCATTACCGTTTGATCACACTCACTGCCCTTCTGGGCGGAATCAAAGGCTGGAACTGGTATATGCTGGTCAATCGTGATAACTGGTATATGTCTCCCATCAACGAGTGGGGAAGAGTAAGGGATGAACTCTATCGTGTGTTTTGTAATCTCGTGCACATCTATAAGGCATTGGATCCTCCTACTCTGGAAAAGCTTTGCGAAGTTGCCATTACCTTTAGCCCGCTTCAATACGCTGCCCGCACCATTCTGCAGGAGGATGCGATTCTCTCCTCGCTTTTTGAAGCGGACATTGATTATGAACTTTACGATCCCAAGCTGGGCAGGATCAAAAAGAAAATTCTTTTCTATTCGGGGAACCAATGGGTTGATCGTGAAAGCCAGAAGAACATTCTCGAATATGTTAAGTCAGGGGGCATTCTTGTGGCCTTCCAGGTTTACCCGCGCAAGGATGAGAATTTTCACGATTACAATTTGATCGGTTTTCATGATCCTTCGAGGATTCTCTTTGAATTCAAGAAAACTTTCACCCTCCGTCTTAGTGCTCGTCACCGGACAGAGATCACAAGTTCTATCTATGCTTTTGATCATGTGAAAGGTCAGAAAATCGAGACCCACATCTCTGGTTATGGCAGCGTAACCTTAGGTTATATCAAACGTTGCGGCAAAGGCGTGATTCTTCATCTGGGGGTCGAACCGAGCAAGGAACTTATCCTCTCCATTCTTAAATATTTCAAGATTCCCTTCTACGCTCTTACCTCTACCAAGGATGTCAAAACCGCTCTCTTTAAAAGAGGTAAAAAATATTATTTGATTGCCGTTAATAATGGTATGGAGGATAAGAACGCTGCGATCCTTTTCCCGGACATGCGTTTTAACGGAAAGCGCTTTAAGGTTCGTGAAATTGTCTCAAATCGCTTTGAGCATTTTCTGAGTTCAAAAGTCCCGACGCTTTCCGTGGAATTGCCGAGAAAGGACGGCAAGGTTTTCGAACTTTCGCGTACCTGACAGCCGCTATGTACAAAAATTTTTTCGGCCTCGCTGAAGAACCCTTCAACATGACGCCGGATCCCCGTTATATTTACTTCAGCCGCAAGCATCAAGAAGCCTTCGCCACCCTCATTTACGGAGTCAATTACCGCAAAGGGTTTATTGAGATCACAGGAGAGATCGGAGCGGGTAAGACCACGCTTTGCCGCAGGCTCCTTTCAGAAATCAACGGGAACGCAAAGACAGCCTTGATCGTCAATCCGGGGCTTTCGGATGTCCAGCTTCTCAGCGCGATTGTAGAGGATTTCGGGATTGAATGCCGAGCCCGCAACAAAAAAGGTTATTTTGATGCTTTGAATGAATTTCTTCTGAAGGTGGGTGAGCAGGGGTTGACTTCCGTGCTGATCATTGATGAAGCTCAGAATCTGAGCATGAAGGCCCTTGAGCAGGTAAGGCTTCTTTCCAACTTGGAGACCGAACGAGAAAAACTTTTGCAGATCATTCTGGTCGGACAGCCGGAGCTTCGCCAGACACTTCGGCACCCTTCTCTTACTCAGTTGAGACAACGTATTGCACTTCGTTATCATTTGCCGGCGCTCGACAGTCATGAAACGGGGGAGTATATTCTCTGGAGACTTCGCGTTGCCGGAGGAGAGGGAAAAGTGATGTTCACTCCGGAGGCACTTGCTTACATTCATAACGTGACGCAAGGAGTTCCGCGTCTTATCAATTGTCTCTGCGACAAAGTGATGTTGGTCGCCTATGTGAGAGAAACCTGCTTGATTGATGACCGTGTGGTTGAAGCGGCCTTTCAGGAGTCCGAAGGGGCTTTGGTGGCATGAGTATCATTCATTCCGCCCTTAAGAAAGCTGAGACGGAAAAGCAAAAGAGAGTTGAGCCTTATAATCTTTCCGTCGATGAAATCGTTGCTCTGGCTGAAAAAAAGGTTCCGGTACCCCCCCTAGCCTCGTCTTTGAAATCTGCTGCTTCCAGAAAGATCTACCCGATTTTCTGGGGTTATCTGCTGGCGAGTTCTATTATTCTGATCGGATTGGTGTGGGGGATCCTATTGTTCTCGGGGAGAATTTCTAAGGGAACCGGAAAAGTTTTTCCAGCCAATACATTAGTCAAATCACGGGCACGCGTTGCAGTTAAAACTATTCACCCCCCACAACCCAGACAGCTGGTCAAACCGGTTCAGCCGGGTTTTTTTGCGCCGCCTCAGTCAGCTTTTCATTTGACCGGCATCATTTCTGGCGCGGGCATCTCGACGGCAGTGGTGAATGACAAATTGGTTGAAGTGGGCGACGTAGTGAACGGCGCTCAAGTCATCAGCATTTCCGACAAAGATGTTACTCTGGAGCAGAGCGGAAAGAATGTTGTTGTCCGTTTGGACTGATTTGTTGTAGAATCACTCGCCTACCTTTTATCCAGCTTTCATTATCCTTCTCTGCGGAAGAACTTTATACAGCATAAGTTCCTTCCTCTTTTTGCCGCCGCTTTCCCTTGGATAAATACGAGAAGCGTGTTCTCTATTTTATTCTGATCTTGCTTTTCATCACCCTGATGTCTCGTGTGGTGCATGAACGGCTGGAGCATCCCTGGTTTGGTTCCATGCGCCTGGTGAAACTTCTTGGGGATTCTGCAGAATCTCCCAGGTGAGTGTTTTCAAACCGGAGTATGGAAAACAAGAATCCATTTTGAGATAAGGGAATCTAGAAGTTTCTTTGGAGTGTTGATGCAGTGAGACGTCCTTTTGTGTGGCTGGGGGGAAGTTTTGCTTTGGGTATTTTGATATCCCGCACATTCTCCCTCCCGCCGCTTTTCTCTTTTTTTCTGCTTCTTGTTTTTATCCCAACCGTGTTCCTTTATAAACGACGCATTTTCTTTCTAGGGGTGCTGCTTTTCACTTTCTTTCTTCTGGGTGTTCTGGCAGAGGGAACGGATCGTTTCCTGCCTCCGGATCACATTTCAAGGTTTGAACAAGAAGGCAGAATGGCCCTTACGGGCAAAATAATTTCTCTCCCAGAAAGCACAAAGAAAGGAAGACGCGAGATGATCTCGTTCATTCTTGATCTTGATGATCTGTACTTTGAGAGGGAATTGAGAAAAGTTTCGGGTAGGGTTCAGGTATTTCTATTTAATTCCGACGTCAGTTTGGAATATGGGGACCGTATACGTTTGTGGGGCAATCTTCAAAGCCCAGAGGGAAAGGCGAATCCCGGTCAATTTGATTACAAACGGTATCTTGAGAATGAGAAGATTTTTCGGGTTTTTCAGGCTTTCGGTCCGCGAAGCGTTCGGATTCTTACAAGGGGTTCAGGATCTTTCCTGAAAAAGATATTAGCCGTGCGGCTGGCTATCAAAGATCGTCTCGATCGCAGTTTTTCTTTCCCGGAAAATGAAGTCATAGCCGCTCTTCTGATCGGCATGCAGAAGAAAATTCCCGAGGAAATCCGTGATGATTTTGTACGTACGGGAACCATGCATTCCTTTGCAACGGCTAGCGGGGGGCGAGATTATGATTTGCTTACAGGTAAAGTTGCCTTCTCCGGAACGACGTAAGTTATTGAAAGGAAAATTAGTTAAAGGTAAATATTGTGGTCCAGGGGAGCCGGTTTCTGTACTGTTTGGATTGACCGAAAAACAGCGTGAAAAGCTCGAAAATGAGGTCAAAAAGACCCATTTGAATCGATCTAACATTTACCGGAAGTCCCTGGATGCTTATCGGTTGAAGATCAATAAAGAGCCCATTTCATATCAGCCCTATCACAAATATCCCATTTTAGGGCTTAAAAACGTTTCTGTGACTATTCGCCAGGATCAGGCTGATTGGGTGCGGGTGTTGGCAGAAAAGACAGGGAAGAAGCTCAGTGAAATTGGCAGAGAAGCTTTGGAATACTACTTCCAGAAGGAATGATTCCCTCATTTTAATATTTTTTTAATGGTTTTTGTCCCCCTTTTAATTAGCCGTCCGGCTTAGCTACTGCTACGATTTCATTAGGATCAAAACAAGATTCTGATTCCCTACAAAGAGCTAATTATGAAAATTTCAATTCGATCCTTATATGCTTTCTTGATCATTTTCCTTACGGTTTTCCCAAGCGGAAGTGTTCACGCGATTGTTGTGCCGGCGGTATCAGATATTGAAGGAAAAGAAGATCAAGGATCTTCGAATTCGAATCTTTATCAGGAGCTAAAACGAATAGATCGTGAGTTTCAAAAAATTATTTCCGAAACGGGTCCCGGGCAAGATGGATATAAGGATAATTTGGAAAGTATAAAGAAAGAATTGCAAAAAGTGGAATCACGTTTGAAGGCTGACGAACAGCCAGAACGTAAATTAAAAGAGTCAGAAAAAAAGCCCTGGATTCCTGCAAGAATCGCTTGGGCTTTAGAAATGGATAGAAAATAGGAGCAACTATGGATTTTTTATTTACCGGAATCACGGTAGCACTTTTCGTTCTTTCAATCGGTTTTATTGCCTTGTGCGACAAGATCTAGGAGAAAGCTATGACAACCATTTACTGGATTGGCAGTATTGTTTCGGCTCTCTTGTTTATTTATTTACTGATCGCGCTTCTTAAACCAGAGATATTTTGAAGTTTTTTAAAAAAGGAGGTTTGCCATGCAAAACGAAAACCAAGCATCTAAAGATGGCTTTGTTTATTGGCTAGGAGTGGGAGCGGTTATTTTTCTGGTAGCTTTTCTTGCCATCGGATTTCTCATTAAGTGATGAATTCTTGATGGGCCTTTTTGAGGATGCTTTTGGCTAAGGAGAATTAAACACGTGAGTACACACAAAACAAGATCTTTATTTGATCCGGCAATCGCGGGGCCAGCTGTTATCAATTCCCTTAAGAAGCTAGATCCCCGGCACCAAATCAAAAATCCCGTTATGTTTGTCGTGCTGATAGGAAGTATTTTGACATCCGGACTCTATTTCCAGGCCCTCATCGGACACGGAGAAGCTGGTACAGGTTTTATTTTGGCGATAACTCTTTGGCTTTGGTTTACGTTGATTTTCGCCAACTTTGCAGAAGCAATGGCTGAAGGGCGCGGAAAAGCGCAGGCAGAAAGTTTGCGCAAGGCGAGGAAAGATACTCTTGCTAAAAAACTTTCAAAACCTGTTTATTCTTTTGGAGAACGCTACGAACTTGTCTCTGCAACTATCCTTAAAAAGGGCGATACAGTGCTCATAGAAGCCGGCGATGTTATCCCTATGGATGGGGAAATTATCGAAGGAATTGCATCCGTTGACGAAAGCGCCATCACAGGTGAAAGCGCTCCCGTGATTCGGGAAGCCGGTGGTGATCGAAGTGCTGTTACGGGAGGCACCCGGGTTTTGTCTGACTGGATCGTCGTCAGAATCACTTCGAATCCAGGCGAAACTTTTTTGGATCGCATGATCGAAATGGTAGAAGGTGCCAAGCGACAAAAAACTCCAAATGAAATAGCGTTAAATATTTTGCTCGCGGCACTCACAATTATTTTTCTTCTCGCAACGGTCACGCTTTTACCCTTTTCAATCTATAGCGTTCTTACCTCTGGGCATGGCAACGTAATTACAGTTACGGTGCTTGTAGCACTCTTGGTTTGTTTAATTCCAACTACCATCGGCGGACTTCTTTCTGCGATTGGCATTGCAGGTATGGACAGGATGATTCAGGCGAATGTCATTGCAATGTCGGGCCGAGCGGTAGAAGCAGCTGGTGACGTGGACGTGTTGCTTCTTGACAAAACCGGAACGATCACGTTGGGCAATCGGCAGGCCGTGGCTTTCATTCCCACCAATGGTGCGACCAATGAGGAATTGGCAGATGCTGCACAGTTAGCTTCTCTTTCGGATGAAACGCCAGAAGGACGAAGCATTGTAGTTCTTGCCAAAGAAAAATATGGAATCCGAGAACGCAAAATCCATGAGTTAGGGGCAACGTTTGTTCCTTTCACTGCGCAAACACGAATGAGCGGAGTTAATTTGGCCGACGGCCGCGAAATACGTAAAGGAGCTGCCGATGCGATTGAAGCATATGTTCAAAAATCGGGTGGAATATTTCCCCGAGATTTGAAATCAAACATTGAAACTATCGCAAAAAGTGGAGGGACACCGTTGGTTGTTGCAGATCACAAATGTGTTTTAGGGGTCATTCAGCTGAAAGACATTGTGAAGGGCGGCATTAAAGAACGGTTTAGCGAACTTCGCCGCATGGGAATTAAAACGGTCATGATTACCGGCGATAATCCGTTGACGGCTGCAGCCATTGCGGCGGAAGCCGGAATGGATGATTTTCTTGCCCAAGCCACTCCGGAAACCAAACTCAAATTAATCCGGGATATGCAAACTGGCGGTCGGCTTGTCGCCATGACAGGGGATGGTACTAACGATGCTCCAGCACTCGCCCAGGCAGACGTTGCAGTGGCGATGAATACCGGGACGCAAGCGGCAAAGGAGGCTGGAAACATGGTAGACCTTGATTCCAATCCCACAAAACTTATCGAAATTGTGGAGATTGGCAAACAGCTTCTTATGACCCGCGGGTCTCTTACAACTTTCAGTATCGCCAATGACGTTTCCAAATACTTTGCGATTATTCCCGCCGCTTTTATGGGGACTTATCCCGTGCTTGCAAAACTCAACATCATGCATCTCGCAACGCCCGAAAGCGCCGTTCTTTCTGCGGTGATTTTCAATGCGCTGATTATCATTGCCTTGATTCCGCTAGCATTGCGCGGCGTGCGTTACAAACCCATGGCTGCAAGCCGCCTTCTGCGTGACAATCTTTTCATTTATGGCATAGGCGGCATTATTGCACCGTTTATTGGGATCAAATTGATTGACATGATCCTTGTGGCGCTTCGCTTGACTTAGGAGAAACCATGATACGCGAACAAATTCGTCCTACTTTATTTTCTTTTGTTTGGCTCACAGCCATCACAGGGATTATTTATCCTCTTTTGATTACAGGGATTGCGCAGGTTTTTTTTAAAGATCAGGCCAATGGTAGCTTGATTTTTAAAGACGGCAGACCAGTCGGCTCTGCCTTGATTGGCCAGCCCTTTGACGATCCCAAATATTTGTGGGGCCGGCCTTCCGCAACCTCTCCGGCACCTTTTAATGCCGCATCTTCGAGTGGATCAAATTATGGTCCCATGAATCCTGATTATCTCAAAGTGGTCGAAACGAGGATAAGAGCCTTAAAGGATGGGGATTCTCCAAATCCAGCTCTTATTCCTGTCGATCTTGTAACCGGTTCTGCAAGCGGACTGGATCCTCATATCAGCTTGGCTGGAGCTTACTATCAGGTCTCTAGAATCGCACGCGCAAGAGGAATTCCTGGAGATGAGGTAAAAAAGATTATTCAAAAAAACACCCAAGATCGTCTTCTGGGGCTTCTCGGAGAGCCTGCCGTGAATGTCTTGAAGGTGAATCTCGACTTGGATCGGTTTAAAAAATGATCGGATATTTTTCCCAAGGAGTCGATTCATGAGCACTAATGATTACATTCAATGTTTTATTTATATGGCGGTTCTTCTGCTCCTGGCAAAACCGCTTGGCATCTACATGACAAAGGTTGTTGAAGGCGAATCAATAATCAACCGTTGGTTCAAGCCTTTTGAATCCGTTATTTATAGAACCTGCGGCGTGAGTCCTGAGCGGGAAATGAATTGGAAAACTTATGCGGTCTCTATGATGTTATTCAATGCGCTAGGTTTTTTTGTGGTTTATGTGATGCAGCGGTTACAACACATTTTGCCGCTTAATCCTATGGGAATGGCTGCGGTATCGGCTGACTCTTCTTTCAATACGGCAGTCAGTTTTGTTACAAATACAAATTGGCAGGGTTATGGAGGCGAAAGCACCATGAGTTACTTTACCCAGATGCTTGGCCTCAATGTTCAGAATTTTGTGTCGGCGGCCGCTGGAATAGCGACTCTTTTTGCCGCAATCCGAGGATTTGCTCGAAAACAAACCGAAAATATCGGCAACTTCTGGGTTGATTTGGTTCGGACGGTGCTTTATATCCTGCTGCCTTTGTCGATCATGTGGGCCATTGTTTTGGTTTCTCAAGGAATTCCCCAGACGTTTAAGCCATCACTGACGGTGTCTCTTATTCAACCCGTCAAAGACAGTAATGGAAAAACAGTAACAGAACAAGTGATCGCTGTAGGGCCGGTTGCATCGCAAATCGCGATCAAACAGCTTGGCACCAATGGCGGCGGTTTTTTTAATGTGAACTCGGCTCATCCGTTTGAAAATCCAACGCCTTCATCCAATTTTTTGGAAATGCTCGGGATTCTTCTGATTCCTGCAGCTCTCTGTTGTAGCTTCGGTTATATGGTCAAAGATATGCGCCAGGGTTGGGCACTCCTTATTGCGATGACCATCATTTTTATTCCGTGTTTATGGGCTTGTACTCACTATGAACAAATGGGCAATCCTCTTCTTACAAAAATGGGAATCGATCAAACAGCGGGACCTTTCCAGGCTGGAGGAAATATGGAAGGCAAGGAGGCACGGTTCGGGATCGCGAGTTCAGCGATCTGGGCTTCGGCCACGACCGCTGCTTCCAACGGCTCGGTGAATTCCATGCATGATTCTTTTATGCCGCTCGGCGGCTTGATCCCAATCTGGTTGATTCAGCTGGGGGAAGTGATTTATGGAGGCGTTGGATCTGGCCTTTATGGAATGTTTGCCTTTGCGATTGTCGCGGTTTTTATTGCAGGTCTTATGGTGGGCCGTACTCCGGAGTATTTAGGCAAGAAAATCGAGGCCTACGAAATGAAAATGTCTTCAATCATGATTTTGATTCCGCCAATTCTTGTGCTTCTGGGAACAGCTATTGCAGTGGTAAGCCCTGGTGGAAGGGCTGCCATCTTTAATCCCGGCGTTCACGGGTTCAGTGAAGTCCTCTATGCCTTTTCATCTGCGGGAAATAATAACGGAAGCGCCTTTGCGGGACTCGGAGCCAACACCTTATTTTATAACACTGCACTTGGAGTCTGCATGTTTTTAGCCCGGTATTGGCTGGCGATTCCTATTCTTGCGGTCGCTGGTTCTTTGGCCAAGAAGAAAATCGTTCCGATCAGCGCGGGAACTCTTCCAACTCATACCCCTCTTTTTATTTTCTTTCTGGTTTCTGTGGTCATTATCGTAGGGGCGTTAACATTTTTTCCGGCACTTGCACTCGGTCCCATCGTGGAGCACTTGATGATCGCTGGGTAAGGGGAATTAGAATATCATTAAAGGAGTTTATAAGCTTGGATAGTGGTCAAATTTTAAAATTTACTCTTATATCCTATGCCGCTGCAGCTTTTTTTTCTGTTGGGCAAGGATTCGCTTTCTTGGGAAACAATAAGCAAAAGATTGTTCAACTTATTTTGATTTTCTTGGTTATGGCAATATTTTACAGCGCTTTGTTTCGGGCGGGTTCTGTGTATGATCGAATCGAGGTTTCCCTTATTTGGACTTCTCTGTTGGCAATGGGTTACCGTTTTGGCCGGAAGATCAGCAGGCCTAAGTCGTCTCCAGTGTCTGAAACGTAACTTAAAGTCCCCTTTTTTCATCTGAAATTCGTTATAATTTTTATATGGAACCCAAACGTCCCAATCCTGATGAACTGTTGGCGTCTCTTCAAAAAGAAGAAGCCAAAAGCAAAAAAGGGAAACTCAAAATTTTTCTCGGAATGTGCCCTGGCGTGGGGAAGACTTACGCTATGCTACAAGCCGCGAAGCAGCGGTCTGCTGAAGGCTTGGACGTTCTTGTCGGTGTTGTAGAAACACACGGGCGCAAAGAAACAGAAGCGCTTCTTGAAGGCCTCGCTATTGCTTCTAAAATTGAGAGGCCGTATCGGGGGACCGTTCTCGAGGAAATGGATATTGATACCATTCTAGCCATCAGACCTCAGCTTGCGGTTGTCGATGAATTGGCCCATACGAATGCTCCGGGTAGTCGCCACCCCAAACGCTATCACGATGTCCTTGAAATTCTTGCTGCAGGCATCAACGTTTATACCACTCTCAACGTCCAGCACATTGAAAGCCGTGCGGAAGCGGTCTTTGAAATCATCGGCATCAGAGTCAGGGAATCAGTCCCTGATTCAGTCGTGGATGAAGCTGATGAAATTATTTTGATCGATCTTTCTCCCGAGCAGATCCGCCAACGCCTTAAAGAAGGCAAGGTTTATCTCGGAGAACGAGCGGCAACTGCTGCAGACAATTTTTTTCGTGAGCATAATCTGACAGCCTTGCGAGAAATGGCGCTACGTTTTGCTGCGGAGCGTGTCAATCAAGACTTGCGCCAAATTATGACAGAGCAGCATATTCAAGGGCCGTGGAAAGCCGGGGAACTTTTAATGGTGGCGATTGGCCCAACTCCTTTTTCGGAAAGCCTGATCCGATGGACCCGCCGTGCAGCTACCTCGCTTAGTGCGCCATGGATCGCTGTTTATATCGAGACTTCAGATAATTTGAATGACGAGGAAAAAAAACGACTGATGCGGAATCTAACCCTCGCAAGACAGTTGGGAGCCGAAGTGATTGTCAGGTCGGGGACGGATGTGGCAAAAACGCTTGTTGAAGTTGCGCGCCAGAACAATGTCAGCCAAATATGTGTTGGCAAACCTTCGGGATATCCTTTTTGGGAATGGTTTCAAGGAGGTTCTCTTGCTCATCGCTTAATTCAGCAAAGCGGGGACATCGACGTTCACATGGTGCGAGTCAAAAATCTCGGAGGAGATAAAGTTAAGGGGCGGAAAAAAATGTTAGCTCCCGGGACTCCTCAAGAGTATGGAATAGCGTTAGGCATTGTAACATTAGTGACCCTCATTTGCCTGGCTATCGAGAAAATTACAGGCTATTCATCGGTATCATTGATTTATCTTTTGGCTGTAGTGCTCACTGGTATGTATCTAAGCAGATGGCCCGTTCTATTTTTAGGGACTCTTAGCGCGCTTTTATGGAACTTTCTATTCATCCCGCCCCGGTTTACTTTTTATATTTACAAAACTTATGATTTTATGATGTTTGCCATGTATTTTGTGATCGCCCTTGTGATGGGACACATCACGACACGACTCAGGGAACGCGAAAAGGCAGAGCGCAAACAAGAAGAAAGAGTCAACACTCTCTATCAACTTACCCGCACTATGGCGGTGACTCATGATTCTAAAGAGGCCATTCGAAACGCTTTAACCAGACTTGAAGAGATTTTGAAAGTACAAGCTGCGGTTTTTCTCGCGGATGAGAAAGGAAAATCTGATTTTGAAAAGCCGGGAATCGGTATTTTATCTTTAACGGGTAAAGAAAGAAGTGTCGCTACTTATGCCTTTCAAAAACAACAACCAGCTGGGCGGAATACAGAAACACTGCCTGATGCCGAAAATTTTTACTTGCCGTTTGTTTCCATGGGAAAAACCTTGGGAATATTTGTCATTCATCCCTTAAAGAATGAAGTATGGTCCCTTGACCAGAGAAGCCTAATGGAATCCTTCGCATCCCTGATGACGGTCATTTTGGAAAAGGATATTCTCACTCGGATGGCCGAGGAAGCTAAAATCAAAATCGAATCTGAGAAACTTCAAGCAGCCCTTTTGGACAGCGTTTCTCATGAACTCAAGACGCCTCTTACCGTGATTGCGGGTTCAGCAGAACATTTAGGGAAAAAAGAAATTGATTCGGAAAAGTTCCATGTTCTTGTTGACGAAATTAAGACTGCGAGCCAGCGGTTGCTTCAAACTGTCAATGGTCTCCTTGATATGACTCGTCTTGATTCGGGGCGTATTCAGCCGAATTTGGAATGGCAGGATATGCGGGATATTGTTAGAGCCGCGCTTGAAAACGTGGGAGGAAATCATCAAGTGAAAGTGATTTACCCTGACAATTTGCCTCTGGTTAAAATCGACGCTACCATGATTCAACAAGTGCTTTCCAATCTTCTTTCAAACGCCATTATTTACACACCCATTAATAAGGAAATTGTGCTTTCAGTTCAGACCGATCAAAATGCTTTGACGGTGAGCATTACGGATCAAGGGCCCGGAATCGATGAAGAGGACCTTGATAAAATCTTCGAAAAGTTTTATCGGGGGAAACATTCACGGCCGGGAGGGCTTGGGCTAGGACTTTCCATCGCAAAACGATTTATTCAAGCCCATGGTGGAGAAATTGAAGCCCAAAACCGCCAGGGCGGAGGCGCCTGTTTTATCTTGCGGTTACCGGTGCAATTTTTCCATGCCGAAGAAAAGAGAATCGATTCATGAATGCTCAACCGCTCATTTTAGTCATTGATGATGAATTGCAAATGCGGCGCCTTTTACGAATGACGATCGAAAACGAAGGCTACAAATATGCGGAAGCAGAAAACGGGGAATTGGGTTTAATGGAAGCCGTACAGAAAAAACCGGATGCCATTGTTCTAGACCTTGGATTGCCGGATCTGGACGGTATCGAAGTTCTGAAAAGGCTTCGGGAGTGGAATCAAACGCCAGTTTTAATCCTTTCTGTACGGGATAATGAAAAGCAAAAAGTAGCCGCGCTCGATGCCGGGGCAGATGATTATGTAACAAAACCTTTCGGGCAAGAAGAGTTACTTGCGCGTTTGCGAGTTCTTTTGAGGCGCTCCCCGGAAAATCCGGATTTGCCGGTTTTTGAAAATGGAGAGCTAACCGTCGATTTTACCGATCACCGCATTCTTCTGAAGGGGAAGGAAGTTAAACTCACGGCAATTGAGTATGCTCTTTTGAAGCTTTTTATCCATCATGCGGGCAAAGTGTTGACCCACCGTCAAATCCTTCGGGAAATCTGGGGACCGCAAGCAGAAGAAAGAACGCAATATCTCCGTGTGTATATCACTCACCTTCGCCAAAAGATCGAATCCAATCCCGATAAGCCTCAGCGCATCAAAACCGAGTCGGGGATCGGATACCGATTTTGTCTCATTTAAAATCATGACAAAAATCGCTGGTTCGGTTCTTTTATTTGTAATCGCAGGGCTATGTGAAATTGGCGGCGGCTATCTTGTTTGGCAGTCGATTCGAGGCGGAAGAGGAATTGTTACAGGTCTTTTGGGCGGTTTAATTTTGATCGTTTACGGCATCATTCCAACATTTCAATCTTCGCATTTTGGGCGTGTCTATGCAGCTTATGGAGGAATCTTTGTAGTGATGTCGCTTCTTTGGGGCTGGTATTTCGATAAAAAAATGCCCGATTTACCCGATACGATTGGTGCCATAATTTGTTTGCTCGGTGTTGCGGTTATTATGTACTACCCGCGCGGGTAAGACATCAAAGCCCCTTCTCTTTAAGGCCTTCCTCTAAAGTTTTTCTACGATCGAATATTGAAACCGCTGCCCATGTGGAAACCATTGCTTTGCAACGGCTAGCAGGGGGCGAGATTACGGTCCACTTGCGGGTGCGTTTGCCTGAACCGGAACGACGTAAGTCACTGAAAGATAAATTAGTTAAAAGCAAATATATAGGTCCCGGTCAGCCGGTCTCTGTACTATTCGGATTGACCGAAAACCAACGTAAAAAGCTCGAAAATGAGGTCAAAAGGACCCATTCCAACCGATCTAACATTTGCCGAAAGGCCTTGGATGCGTATCGGCTGAAGATCAATAAAGAGACCGTCTCGTATCAGCCCTATCACAAATACCCCGTTTTAGGGCTTAAGAATATTTCTGTAACTATTCGTCAGGATCAGGCTGATTGGGTCCGGATAATGGCGGAAAAGACTGGCAAAAAGCTAAGTGAAATCGGCAGAGAAGCATTGGAATATTTTTTTGAAAAAACGACTTCTTCTTGAAAACTGTTACCGCTTGAAAGTTAGGCTGCCGGATGATAGAAAGCAACTTGTGGGGCTATGAGATTCTGGTAATGAAAGGGCCTGATTTAAACGCTTATGAAGATAAGAAATTACGTACTCATTTTGTCATGCGTCGTTCTTTTAGCAGTCGCGGCATATTTTATCGTTCCGAAATATAATCAGACGCAACAACCTTCCTTTGTCATACAGCCGACTATCGGGCAGAGAACAAAAACCGCCGGCTGTATCGCTCAAAATTCTTTGCCGGATAAAGAATGCACCCCCGGTGCCATTTTTCCTGACGCAGCTTCCGAAAAGATTTGCGAGGAAGGTTACAGCAAACAAGTGCGGAATGTTCCTGCATCAGTAAAACGAGCGGTATACGCCGAATATGGAATAACGCATCATAAGACTGGGGAATATGAAGTTGATCATCTGATTTCTCTTGAACTTGGCGGCTCGAATGACATTGCCAATCTATGGCCGGAAGCGGCAGACCCAAGACCCGGATTTCATGAAAAAGACAAGGTCGAGAATTATTTGCATAAGCAGGTGTGCGGAGGAATGATGCCGCTTGCGGAGGCTCAGAAAGAGATAGCGACGCATTGGCTCGATACGTACCAAAGAATGCCTCGACGCTGAGTTTCGAGACAGTATTCAAATAAAACTGGGCAGACAGCGGTTTCGATTCCCGTATCCCGCTCCATCTCTTTTTCCCGTTTTCCAATCCTGCCAAAAGGTTGCATAAAAAGCATCATAACTCCTTCATATTATTTCTGCTACAATTCAAGGCAATCCAAGTTACCTCAAGCCATTGAAAGTTGAAGAACATGGATTTTTAGGAATTTAAGTGGCAGAAAAGTGGCAGGAATGTTCAGGGACCGAGAAGAAAGGTATAGGTAAAATTGGTTTGGTTACTTAGCGGCTAATAAGGGCTAGCCGTAGCCTAAAAGCAGCTTTTTTACAGAATCGGAATTTTGAGGTAAAATGCTTTTTCTGCAAGCCAATTATCGCGCTTTTTAAATTTAAATTAATGATAAGCATATGAGCTTGATACCGGCGGCGAAAATCCAATCCAAAAAAGTTGGCTATCTTTTTATCGAAAATTTAGCTCATTCTTTTAAAATCGATAATGACTTTATTTTTGATGAAGATGCGATCCTGACGTTCTCGATTAATGGGAATAAACTTATAGACGGTCTAGAAGAATCTATGTGGAAAGAATGGGTCGGCACCATTGAATGGGAGTCTCTTAAAAGATCGAATGCTGTTTTAGAAATTAAACGAGAGAGTGCAAATCCGGAAATTCAAAATCATGAGAATGAAGAATTCCTAAATAAGATGCAAACCGCATGGGTTGCTTTAAAGCTAGTGGCACCTATTCATACTGATCACTGTTACAAAACGGTCGGTTATACCGACGGTGAAAAAATTCGCATCAATCATTACGACCAGTTGTCTAGATGGTTTTTGCCTGGATGCGATGATCAGAATGAGGAACAAATAGGAAGTATTGAAAGAATAGACGATAGACGCGTCACGCAATGGTGTTCTTTGTATAAGGCTCTGAGATTTATACAAAGTCGTCGCGAAGAAGGCGAATATTTACGGATCTGGTTGGGCTTGAGAAGTTTTGAGAAAGCCTGCAATGAGGTTTATTTGGAATATCGCCTTCCTTTTTTTGTGCGTTCAATAGAGGCGCTGATACTGCCAGATAAAGGCAAGACGACAAAACAGTTTAAATCACGAGTATCAAAGTGGTGGTCGAAAGATCTTAATCCTAAAGCATTTGCCGGGGACGCGCATAAAGCTTTGGACGAAATTTACGACATTCGTTGTGATTTCGACCATCTGCATGGATTGAAAGATGAATACACGTCAATACAATATTTGCGCGCTTATCAATGCGAACAGCTGGTCCGAAGCGCTTACCAAAGTATTTTGCTTAACGAAGGGGATCTCGCATCATTTAAAGATAACCAAGGAATTCAGAATTATTGGAAGAAATGACGCACGCTTCTTTTAACGCCAAGGATTAGTTATGGATGTATCCCAATATTTTGTTTCATTAACGGAGGAGCTGTCCGCTCTCAAGAACCGTGTCAGGCATTATATTGATGACGCTGGTTGGCTTGCTGACGGTGAATGGAAAGAAAGTGTGCTCCGCTCTATTCTTCGTCGGCATCTCCCCAATAATATTGGTGTCGGTCGTGGATATGTCATATCGTCTGTTTCTGCATCCACGCAAATCGATGTCCTTCTTTATGACAAAACAAAACCTATTTTGTTTCAAGATGGCGAATTTGTCATTGTTACGCCCGATACTGCAAAAGGGGCTATCGAGGTGAAAACCCGTATTGAACAACACAGATTAGGAGATGCTTTAAAAAAAATATGTGATGTGGCCGAATTAATACATCAAGACGCTTTAAATCGCCCGAGATTTTTTGGTCTTTTCTCATACGAAGATGAGCCGCCCCTTAATATTGAATATGTTCTGGAAACGCTACGCTCAGTTGTAGGGGGTAATGAGAAGCGGTTGATTCACTGTCTTTCATTCGGTACCCTGAATTTTATACGCTTTTGGCATTTCCATCCAGCCCTTCCACACCGTCCGACTAATAAATGGCATGCTTACAGATTAGCTCAGAAAGCTCCCGCTTACTTTGTGCACAATGTGATCGACCATTTAAATCCGGAATGGGCAAATAATAATAATGATATTTGGTATCCCGCAAAAACGAAAGAGCCGGATAAAATTGCAGAGATAGCACTCTCAGAAGAACCAAATGTCTAAAAGCATCGAAGCTAATAAAGATTTCCCCAGAAAACCGCATCCCAAAAAAGTAAAATCGATCTACTATCGCATGCCCGAGCTGCAGTATGTGGGTTAGTTGTTCTGGATAGTTTTTGAGGGAATAGTTGTTCGGATATTTTACTTGTCTAGGGCATTCTTTTCTTCGCAGATAACTTTTCTTTTATGCTAAAATACGGAGCAATAAGGAAGCATAAGGAACGTTCGATTTTCGACGATAAATCATGAACAAGGTGAAGAGATGGTTGACGTAAGCACATATCTCACAGTTCGCGAGGCTGCCAAAAGATTAGACCTTACCGAGGAAAGGGTAAGGGAGCTTATCAATCTCAAACAGATTCGCGCGACAAAGATCGGGAAGTGGAGAATTCGTCCGGAAGATTTGGAGGAATTCTTTAGAGCAAGGACGAATAAGTGAGGAAATTGATTAAGAGTGCTGAATAAATCTTTTAAACTTAAAAAACATAGACGAATGGACCGCGAGATAAAAATCAAAAAAGCGTGCTTCAAGACCCCTTCCCAAGAAACTTCGGTTCGGATGAGATTGATTAAGAGCTCGGGGACGAAGCTTGAATGGAAGATGGAAGAGATATTCGAGAAGATCGCATTATCATACGTAAGGCAGCCTCGTTTGCTAGGGCGGCCAGATTTTCGGATTAAAGGGACTAACGTCGTGGTTTTTTGCGACAGCTCGTTTTGGCACGGCAGAAAAGAACGGGAGCGAAACGGGCTATCATTTAAGAAAAACAGGAAATTTTGGGCCGCAAAGCTAACCTATAATCGCAAGAGAGATTTAAAGACAAACAGAGCGCTTAAAAGAGAAGGATGGCGGGTACTTCGATTTTGGGACACGGACATTTTTAAATTTCCAGAAAAAGTTAGCTCGAAATTGCTCATTGGGACAATGAAAAATGGGTAACAAAAACAAAGAAAAACTAACGGCAATAGATTTGTTTTCCGGCGGCGGCGGACTTAGCTTGGGATTGGAAAAGGCGGGTTTTGAAGTCTTGTTGGGTATCGAATTGAATAAGGAAATTGCAAAGACCTACGCTGCGAATCATCCTAAAGCTAAGCTTTTGACGAAAGACATTAGGGAAGTGACCGGTAAAGAGATTTTACGATTGGTTGGCAAAAAGAAAATAGATTTAATCGCAGGGTGCCCGCCATGTCAGGGGTTTTCTCAGTTGACGGAAAAATGGAAGCGGAAAGATCCGCGAAATGACCTCGTTCTGGAAATGGCGCGCATAATCGAGGAAGTGAAACCAAGAATGGTAATGATGGAAAATGTGCCAGGTCTCGCCGCGAAGGGCAGACGCATCTTCAATCAGTTCATCACGAAGTTGGAGAGTTTGAGTTATATCGTTCAGAAGGATGTGCTGCAAATGGCCGATTATGGAGTGCCTCAATCGAGAAGGCGATTGGTATTGCTTGCAGGAATGGGGTTCGGCATAGACATGCCTCAGGCAACCCATGTTCGCAAGGGCGATCTAAAAAAGGGATTGAAACCATGGGTGCCCATAGCAAAGGTGATTTCCAGCACTGATAGACCAGTTACATTTTCACGCGCAGTTCAGTACGGGGGGCCGGAATTGTTCAATTGGCATGTCGTAAGCGACCTCAAGGAGATCAGCATCAAGAGATTGAGGTTAATGAGGGAAGGCGCGGATAGAAGAGCGCTACCCAAGAACCTTCGACCGAAATGTCATAGGGGCGATGATAAAAGGTTCACCAACGTATATGGGCGCATGAAATGGGATGAAGTTTCACCTACCATTACAAGCGGATGCACGCGCCCATGCATGGGACGGTTTGGGCACCCCGTTCGGTTGAGGACTATCTCAGTTCGAGAAGCTGCATTGATTCAGACATTTCCAAAGAGTTACAAACTGAAAACTCGGTATATGGATTATGCATGCGATGTGGTAGGGAACGCCTTGCCTCCGAGGTTTGCAAAAATTGCCGGGAAAAGTTGCGTGGATGCATATGAAAATTTTGAGGAATTTAAAAATGGTTAAGGAAAATGAAAAATACACAATGCTCATCGAGCGGACCATCGTCGATGATCTTGGCGTCAAGCTGTACGACAAAGTTTCAGCTGTCGTCGCAGAAATCATCGCCAATTCTTACGATGCCGATGCCGAGAATGTGACGGTGGAAGTTCCGCTCGGGAAGGCTCTCGCTACTCATAAAAAGGGGGAAATTACACAAAGCAGGTACATGGTCAAGATTACCGATGACGGGCACGGCATGACTCCGGAACAAGCCAACGATTTCTATTTATCCGTTGGGAGGCATAGAAGAGAGCACAAAGAACAAGGTAATCTCTCTCGTCATAAGAAACGACCGGTAATGGGAAGAAAGGGCCTCGGAAAACTCGCCCCTTTTGGGGTGTGTAGGACCATTGAAGTGCGTTCCGCCGGTGGCAACAAAACTGCAAAAGGGTACAAAATAACTCATTTTCAATTGGATTATGAAAAAATCGTAAAAGAAACTAAGGAACAAGATAAAAGTTATCACCCCACGCCTCTCGCCGACGATGAAAAGTGGGCCCCGAAATCTGGTACTACGATAATTCTAAAGAATTTCAAGCCGCGGAAAGTGCCAGACAAAGAGACTTTCGGTAGACAGCTTAGTTACCGCTTTTGTCTGGGCATACAGGATTTTTCCATCCACATTAAAGACAATAAAAGAGAGAATCCTGAACCGCAATTCGCGATTTCTGAAGTAAAGATACCGCTGATGGAGGGCACAAAAATCGACGTCAGCAAGAAACCTGTTGCCACGAACGATGGAGGGAAGTTGCTAGTTACCGGTTGGATTGGCATGTCAAAGACTTCTTACAAAAATGAGGAGTTTGCAGGCGTGAGGATTTACGTAAGAGGCAAAATAGCTTCAATAACCCGTGATTTTGGAATACCTTCCGGTTTTGCTGGTGAGTTCGTTGCGCGATCTTATTTGGTTGGAGAAATACACGCGGATTGGTTGGACGAAAAAGAAGATTTAATTCAGACCCATCGACAGGACATTCTTTGGAGTTCAGAAAGTGGGCAGGTTTTGTCCAAATGGGGCCAAGAAATTATAAAGGAGGTTGCTAAAGCTGGGAGAGAACCAAGAAGAAAACAAGTAAGCGAGGCATTTCTCAAGAAATCAAATCTCAAAGAGATAGCTCACAAACGTTACAACGATCCTGAACTAGAAGCAACCGTTCTAGATTTGGGAGAAAAGATTGGGAAGTTCGCGTCAGAAGAAGAAATTGACGACGAGGATTACGTAAAGGGTTTGGCGGAAATAATACTAACCGTTGCTCCTCACAAACTGCTCGTTGACGTTTTCAAAAAAATACAGGAGATCACAAGGGGCGGTAAAGTCGATGTCGCCGAGTTGGTAAAGTTGTTACAAACGGCAAACATTGCTCAATTGGCATCTTACGGGCAAATTGTTTCAGAAAAAGTTAAGGTTATTGACATTTTTGAAGAGTCAATCAGGAATGACAAAATCGACGAAAAAACGTTGCAGAAAATTTTAGAAGATGCGCCATGGCTGATAGATCCAAAATGGGAACCAATAACTGCTAATCAGCAATTTAAAACCTTTAGAACTGCTTTTCAGGCGTGGTTCCAGAAAAAATACAAGAAAACAATTGTTACGAGCGTTTCCCTTGCGCAGGATGGCAAGCGTCCCGATTTCATATTTTTACATGCAGAAAATGCAATTAAGTTGGTCGAAATCAAGCCGCCAAAACACCATTTCAGCGATGCGGATTGGAAACGGCTTAACGAGTACGACGACGCCATGAAAGAATTCTTAAATGCAAACGAGGGCTACAAGGAAGCGTTTCCCCTGGGTTTCAAGATAATCTTAATAGTCGACAACGCGAAGAAAGTAAAATTTAAAGATTCTTCTTACAAAAAAGCGTTTGACTCTCTTGTAAAAGAAGGGCGATTAGACCCGAATACATGGGAAGATTTACTTCGTGATACGAAACAATATCATCAAAGTTTTTTGAACGCTAGGGATAACTTTCCGAAAAAGTAACGCATATGATGGAGAGCTTAATTTTATATGAGTAAAGCAAAGACCCTAACCGCTGCTGATTTGTTTGCCGGGGCTGGAGGCCTTGCGGCGGGATTCCACATGGCCGATTTCGTGCCTATTTTCTTCAATGAAATCGACGAGAAAGCCGCGGCAACATTCAAAGAAAATTTTCCTGCAGTCGTGGATTTTGTATGTCCAATCCAAAAACTTGATGCTAAAAGTATAAAAAAGAAATCTGGCATTAATTTTGGCGAGCTCGATGTAATTATCGGAGGGCCACCTTGTCAGGGATTTAGCATTAATGCGCCTATTCGAAGCGAAGTTGATCCCCGGAATCATTTGTTCAAACACTACATTCGGCTTGTATTAGAAGGGTTAAAGCCTAAATTTATAGTCTTAGAAAATGTTCCTGGACTTGTTTCCTTTAATCACGGGAAGACTGTGACAGATATTCTCTCTGCTTTTAAACAAGCGGGTTACAAAACAATATTTCGAATACTAAATGCTGCTCATTACGGAGTCCCCGAAGAAAGGTGGCGGTTAATATTTATTGGCACTCGTTTAAAAGAAATTGAGCTTTCATTTCCTCTGCCAATACATCATAGCTTGCAAAGGCCCAATTTCACAGGCGGTAGTCAGTACACTTTTAAAGATGCCATAAGACCGAAACAAGCTGACTTGTTTCACAAAGAATTGTATCCTCCGATAACGGTTGGCGAAGCATTGAGCGATCTTCCAAAGATAGAGTCAGGTGGTGGCTTATTAGAAACAGATTATACATTGCCGCCCAAGTCTAAATATCAAGAGAAATTGCGGCGTGGTTCAAAAAAAATATACAACCACGAATGCGTAGGAGTTTCGCCAGTCAACTTAAAAAGGATGAGTTTTGTGAAACCTGGCGGATCATGGCGTGATATTCCTCATGAATTGCTGCCTAAGGGGTTACAAAGAGCCCGCCGAAGTGACCACACTAAAAGATATGGAAGGCTAGATCCGAACAAACCGTCCTGTACCATTATGACAAAGTGTGATCCTCACTGGGGAACATTTATACATTACGGTCAGAATAGAATCATAAGCGTAAGAGAAGCTGCAAGAATTCAATCCTTTCCTGATTGGTTCCGCTTTACTGGGTCAAAAATCGATCAATATCGCCAAGTAGGAAATGCCGTGCCACCGTTACTTGCCAAAGCAATCGCGGACCATATAAAACAGTTGCTACATTGCGACGGGCTGCATTTTAAATCCAAAAAGGAGGAATATGCCACGCGCTAAAGGGCATGATCTATGTGAAATTTTTGGGTATGCGCCTGATGACACATCGGAAGTAGCTAGAAAACAATGGAAAAGCCAAGAATGTCCTTTTGTTGGTGGCGTCTGCATAAAACATAGCCATCCACAGGAGGAAGGACGCATGGTCGTTTATGGTTCGTGTAGCGTCGCTAATAAAACGCGAAAGGGGCTTGAAGAAGTGATACTCTGCCCTCAGAGACTGTATGCGGATGATTATGCTGCTTTAAAAACGTCCATAAAAGATGCTACAGGCGAAGATTTTCAAATTTATATGGCGGATCATTATGGAAAGCTTAAAAGAAGCAAGAAATTGCCTGATAAGTATGCAGTTTTGATTGGGAAAAATTCCGGGCGGGAAGTTTCATTATCCAATCCAGGGGTAATTAATCTCAGTTTGGATTGGGTTGTTGCAATTATTTCCTCTGGCAAACTTCAACTTATCATACCATGCGAAGTTCAGAGTATTGATACAACAGGCAATTACCATGAAAATTGGAGAGCATACGCAGAAGAAAAGAAGTCTATACCAGATTCAAGGCATGGAATGAATTGGGCGAATGTCTGGAAGAGGCTTATCCCTCAACTTATTTTGAAAGGCTCAATTGCGGCCACGTCGAATCTTTGTTCGAAAGGCTTATATTTTGTCATACCTGATAGAGTTTTTGTGCAATTTGAAAAGCTGGTTGGTGAGGTCGCAAATGTCAAGCAAGCGGCTCATGGAGTATTAACAATAATGACATACGGTCTTGGCGGCAACGTTCCCTTTGGGAAGATTCGAAATCTTGAGCGGCGACGGATAGTGCGTATTTTATCAACTGATTTCGCTAAAGCTTTTGCTTTGGGAAAACAGTTGCCATTAGGCACACAGTTGGATGAAAAAATTTTAGAAATATTGGAGGCTCTTTAAATAATGGATAAAGTAAGCCGCAAAGTTAGATCGAAAAATATGTCACGCATCCGTTCCAAGGGGAATCGGTCTACAGAAAAGAAATTACGATCGCTTCTTATGCGTAATTCCATTAGGAATTGGAGAATGCACAGACAAGATATTTTGGGATGTCCAGATTTTGCTTTCGGAACACTTAAATTGGTTATTTTTGTAGATGGGTGTTTCTGGCATGGCTGTCCAAAATGCGGTCACATGCCCAAGTCAAACGAATCATATTGGAACAAGAAGTTGATGCGGAATAAAAACCGAGATGAATTAGTCAATGCAAATCTCAGAGAAAAGGGCTGGAAAGTTTATCGTATTTGGGAGTGTGAACTTAAACAGGCGCCTGGAATGGTATTTGAAACTATTTTCAAGCTATTTGCTCGTAATGGGAAAAATGCAATATCGATTTGAAGTGCTTACGAAAACCGGGAAAACTCTTTGTGGAAAGAATAGTCTATTCGGCTGCCTGGCAGTAAAACAAATCAGGATTGTTCATTACCAACAACTACTTAATTGAGGTTGCAATGAAAAAAAATGAATCTTCAAAACTCAAGGTGGAAGCTTTACCCGATTTGGCAAAAGCCTGTGAAGATGCATTAACTTACATCAATGAGCTTCTGATTGACAACGAAGTCGATGAAACTGCAAAGGGAATTTCAGATACCCTTTACAATGCTTTGAAAAAAGCTGGCAGGCTGTAAAAAAACTCGTGAAGCTTATTAGTGGCCCCGGAAAACTGGACCAAAATCCGGAGCCACTATATCCGTTACCCGTACTGCGAAGCTTGTTCTAAGGTGAGCCAAAATTCAATCCATCAAAAGGGACAGAAAGCAGGCAGGAAAAAGATTGTATTTATTTCGTGTGATGAGCAGGCGAAGAAATATCAGAAAGCTTTTTGGGAAAATCTTTGATTTTTAAACCGGCTGGAAATTTAGTAATGAAATCAAGAAAAAAGGAGGGGCGCAGTGTCCTTTTGAAAGGGCTGTCATTCTCCGACCTTTTTAAGAAGTTCCCATTTCGCAAGACCAAGAGCTGTTGCTATTAAGCCGATTTTATGGAGGGTGACGGATGTTTCGCCGCGCTCTATCCTCCCTTGATAGCTGCGGTCGATTCCTAAATGATCAGCGAAGGCTTCTTGGGTAAAGCCTTTAGCCAGCCTGAGTTTCCTCACGACTGTTCCGAATCTTCGTTCATTTTCTCCTATTAGTGTCCTTCCCATGGCCGTATGGTCGGCTGAGGAGGACAATCCGTCCACGGACTATAATCCGTTGATTTAAAATCATAAAATAGTTTAATATTATTGCATATTCAAAAGGGAGGTGGACCGTAAGAACATGCAAACACAACAAACCAAAACCAAAGGGCAAGACAGGGAATCTTGCCCGCCGCAAGAACTATACGTGCTTCGTTGTCCAAATCCAGGATGTGGGAAAACGCATTTCAGCGTCGTCAATTCGCTCATTGAAGGGTTGAATTTACGGCCGGCATGCCCGAGTTGTAGCCAGAGCGAACGGATCGGTCAATATTTAGTTTACGGTTCATCAGATGGGAAAATCACCCTCCGAGTCTGCTGCAGTATCTGCCACAAGGAATACGCTTCGTTACTGCCAGGGATTCACCGGATCTGTGAGAGATGCGGATGGGAAGGGGAATTCTTTCTCGGATTTCCGAAAATGCTGGCTTGATCCAGAACTCTACAACCAGAATATCTAGGTCTACAGGTTTTCCTACGTCTACAATTTGGGCTCTACAATCTGAAAGAGTCTGAAATTTGAAGTCTGAGTAAATTCAGATTTCATTCGAAATTATATTCGTTAAATCCGCATTTCATCCAACCTGAAATATTTCCCTAAGTTACATTTGCGATTCCGCCACATTTCCACCTCGTCCTTCCCGCGCCCTCTACTGTTCTTTTGGAATCTACAGGCTCCCGACCTCGCCCCCTCTTCATAGGGAACTTTTCGGGATCGAGGTCGGGAGCCGGGCTCGGGAAGGACTTTAATTTGCGGCGGTTTGAGGAAGATGAGAGGTATCTAAAAAATTTTCTAAGCAGAAACGTGGACAAACCATGAACAGACCCCCGGATTTTGCCCAATACTATAGAGAGAATTGTAAATAAAAAAGCCTAGTCAAGTGACCCTAGGTCGAACGGATCATTAGGAAGCCGGAGGAAAATATGAAACTGCTTGAAACGAACGAACATCGCGGTTTTGGTTGGTTTTTGAAGGAAGTTTTGAAACGTGGTTTCAGTGAGCTTGCCTTATTGATGCGGAAAGGATTGAGTCTCGGTGTGATGCTTTTTCTTGCACTGACTACTTTTTCTTTTCTGAATCGGAGCGCAGGTTATCTGGAAGCTTCTGTGAAGAATTCAGCGGCTGGAAAGCGTTCCGAAGTGATCGTGCCTTCCGTTCCGAGGAATCTTGTGATTCCGCGTCATACGGCAGCAAGACCTTCTTCGACTTATGCTTTTCAACCGGCTATTGCTGCAGCTCCTTATGGTCCCAAGAATGCCCGGGATACGCTAAGGGAATCCGGATATCTGGTTAACGAGGTTGATCAGTTTGCCAGGTCTCTTGCACGTTTGGGACGTTAGGCAAGACCCCGAAGGGTATGGTTCTGCGCATTATTGGCAGGCCATATCCTTTGGAGGCGGTTGTCATCGCTAAACACGTGAGGAAGGCGGATGGAAGAGCATACAGAGCAAGTTAAATGTGAGGAATCAGATAAAAATCTGCCGGCGGAATCGGAAGCAACTGAACTCGGGGCCAGAGATACTCAGGTCTTCCGTTTCATCCATGAACAGGGATATCTGGTTTTCAATCAAGTCAGAAGAGCTTTTTGGCAAGATTGCTCCGAAATTGCGGGAGCATGCTATCACCGCATGGAAAAATTAAGGAATGCGGGTTACCTTGCCAAAGAGCGGGCATATAGAAAAAAATGCTGGATCTATCTTCTGACAGAAAAGGGATACGCAGAACTTGTCCGGCTGGGACTAACGTCAGGAGTGCCGCTGTTTAAGATGAATGGTCAATACCAGATTAATATGGATCATGACCTGAAGGTGACGGACCTTCGCATCTTCTTCCGGCAGCATGGCCTTGACGGATGGACCAGTGAGCGCGTTTTAAAAGATCGTGATTTCAAGTCCAGAACACCGGACGGCGTTTTGAACGTCTATGGCGATAAGGTCGCCATTGAGTTTGAAAATTCCACAAAAGGGCGGAAACGCTACAAAGAAATCTTCGATGGTTACCGGCAATCAAAGGAATACCGCCGAGTATTCATGATTGTTGATGAGGAGATCAAGGATTGGGCCTTGAATCTTGACTACGACACGTCTCAGATTTGGTTCGTGAATTTCAAGGATCTCTTCCGTAAGAAACATGAGGCCGTGTTTGAAAACAAGGCAGCTTCATTTGTGTTCGCCCGGATCCTTTGAAGAGTTATGGGGAGGACTGAAGAGGGAACAAGGCAGCCCTTAATTCTGAAGGCCCTTGAAGGAATCCTGGTCCAGATCCCACTTGGTGCGGCCACTCTGATTCTACAAGGTCTTTCAAAAATCCAGAATCGTGCGGCGAGATGGTCGGTTGTCTTGGTTCTCGGCGGTATCTCGGTTGGATGCGCAATCGGCTTCCGCTGGATTCGCTATGGGTTGACATTTGTGATCGAGACGGGACCGTGGGATCCGGCCTGGCGCGTTGGCCTGAAACTGTTGCTGTTTTATCTGTTTTATCTGGTTATTTTGTTGCCATTTTTTCTGCCGGTCGCCTATTTCAGTGCAGCAGAGAAAGAACGGCTCTTAAAAGATTCTGGTAAAAGACGGGAACCGAATCCGGGACGGATGAGAAGAAGCCGGCTACGATCTACCTTCTCCAAGTCGTATCTCGGGGAAAGTTTTTTTACCAGAAAATCTATCTATCTCACAAACGACCAGCGGCTCATGCACGCCGAGGTGGTCGGTTCCACTGGCACCGGTAAAACCGAATCCGTGCTCTTGCCGCTTCTAGCCCACGATATCGAGCATGGCAAGGGAGCTGTTGTAATAGACGGAAAAGGGGACCTCGAGCTTCTTGACCGGATTCATTACATCGTCAGCAGAACCGGACGACGCAATGATTTCCTGTTCTTCTCGTTGGCTCATCCCGCAAAGTCCAATACCTACAATCCGCTCCTCCGCGGCAATCCGACAGAACTCAAGGACAAGATTGTCGGAAGCATGGTCTGGAGCGAGGAGTTCTACCGGCGCATGGCCGAGCAGGCAGCACTGACCCTTCTGAACGTTCTCAAATCTCGCAGACGTCCTGATGGTTCCGAGGAACCGGTACGCTTCAGCGAGCTGCATAAATACCTGACGGATTACGAAGCTTTAAGGGGGCTTCGGAATGTGACGCAGGACCCTGAGCTTCAGGAGGATATCAGGAAAATGGCGGATAAGTTTGACCAAAACCACAAATTCCTCTCAGGACTCATGGCTGATCTTTATCTCACAACGCGGAGCGAGTTTTCGCGACTCGTTGATGTGCAGGTTCCGGAGATTGATCTGCTGGACGTCTATAAGCGAAATAAGATTGTTTATTTCCAACTTAACCTGCAGGGGTATGGTGAGACGGCCAAACGCATGGGGCGGATGATCCTGCAGGATATTCGCACGGTCTCAAGCTACATTCAGTCGCAGATGCGCGAATCGAAGCGCCATTTTTTTCCGGTTTTTGTAGATGACGCCTCGAGTTTTCTCGATCTGAACTTCATTGATTTCCTGAACAAGGCCCGCGCGGCAGGATTCGCCATTACGCTCCTGCATCAATCTGTCGGGGATCTCATTATCCGGCGCGATACATCGTTTCAACAGCAAGTCATTGAAAATACAAACATCAAGATCATTCTGCGCCAGGATGATCCGATTTCGGTTGAGAAATTGACGAAGATCGGAGGGACACGAAGGACTTTAATTTCCACGTATCAGACCGAAGATAAATTTCTAGGAAAAGGGTTCACGGGAGTGGGTTCTATCCGTGAAGGGCAGGCATTCCGAATCGACCCGGACCAAATCCGGGCTCTGAAGCGGGGAGAGGCGATGCTCATCTGGAAAAGCCCAGGATTTTACACGGATTTCGTAAAGCTCGATTTCTTTGGATGTCCGGGATTCCGCGGCGAATTCGAACCCATTCATGCCACAAAATCTGAGAAAAAGAAAGAGGATCAGCCCTTAGATGACATTGACAACCATAAGACAGAAAAGGTTGAGGGCAAAACCGAGGCTCAAGCGCCTAATGATGGAGAAAAGGCGGTGGATCCGTTGTCCTGGATAGACAGTATCGAGAAGAAGAAAATGCACAATAAATAATCTGAAAAGCTAAGTCGGTATTCAAGAGGGGAAGGTTTCAAGCTCAATGCTTGCGGCCTTCCCCTTTTTTATTTCTGTAAAGGAGGTGGTACGGGAAAAAAAATCAAGGCAAGTCGTATGTGTCAATTAAGCAAAAACAAAATTCAAAATAAGGAGATTCAAAATGGAAGATCAAATCGTTAGTTCGTTTAAAAAAAGTGAAACAGAGGAAGTCCGGCTTACCCAGAGGGAATACAAGGGAAAGTCTTACCTTGACCTCCGATTGTTCTTCCGTGCCGAGGGCATGGAGGAATTTAGGCCGACTCGCAAAGGGCTGACGCTGCCCGTCGAACTCGCTCCTGAGCTTGAAAAAGCTTTTCAGGGAGTGACGTTCAAAACGGCGGGAGGGTTGGTGCAGACGGCTTAAAACAAGTCTCACAATCAAAACAATGCAGAGGCGGGGATGAACACTTCGGTGTTCTCCCCGCCTTTTGCTTTTAGAGAGGAGCAGACCATGAATCAGAAATATCTGAAACGTATTGTCGCAAGTTATGTGAGAGAAAAAGACGTGCCCTATTTGGGTCCCACGAAAGATCCCGCGGAAGTGGTCCGGCAATTCAAATATTTGGAGACCCGCGACCGGGAGGAATTCGTTGCCCTTCACCTGGATAAGGGCAATCGTCCCATCTGCTGGGACAGAGTCTCTGTAGGAACGTTGAGTGAGGCTTTGATTCATCCAAGAGAAGTTTTTAAAACAGCCCTTCTTTCCAGCGCCTCGGCGGTGATCCTGATACACAACTTATGTTGAGCTCAACATAAATTGTGTTATGTGGAGTTTTTAGTTATGTGGTGTAGCGGGTAGGTTGGTAATGAAAATGCAGGAGAACCATGGGGAATGGCTCCCCTGCACTTCACATAACTAAAGCTTCTCCAGCCAAGCAAGGATGTCGGGATTTCTTTGCCAGGACGGTCCATGTTTGCTGGATTTTGGCAAAAGCTTTTCACAGGATTGAAGCGTTTTACGTTTCATTTCCAAATCCAACTCCACATATCCGTGTGTTGTTTCAATGGAAGAATGGCCAAGCCAGGAACGGATCATGTTGAGGTCAACGCCCGACTGAAGCAAATGCATGGCCGTGGTGTGGCGAAATGTGTGTGGGCCGATCTTCCGAGTGAGCAGGGCAGGAAAACTTTTTGCTGCGACAGCCACTCGATGGGAGATGATGTAACGCAACCCAAATCGGGAAAGTCTCTGCCCTCTTGCATTGACAAACAGCGGCACACGATCCAAAAGTCGCACATCCCGCTGCTCCAGATAGATTTTTAACACCGTTACTGTCTCTGGCCACAACGGGCAGGTCCGTTCTTTATGACCTTTACCGTGAATATTTACCAAATACGGTCGGCTAAACCGGATGTGATTAACATCAAGGTTGATCAACTCCTGAGCTCGTGCGCCCGTATTGTAGAGCATACGTAACACAGTCTCATCCCTTCGATCGTTAGAGTTTTGATGATCGATACGTCGGAGAATGTGTGCGACTTCTTCCCTCTCAAGATACCCCACAACCGGATAGGCCTGACGTTTGAAAGAAATTCCAAGTACCGTTTGGCACAACGCAAGATAGCGAGGATCCATGGAAGCGAGATACCGAAAAAAAGCATGAATCGTAGCCAATCTTGCATTCCGGGTACGCACGGTATTGTGTCGGACTTGCTCAAGGTGAGTTAGAAATTTGCGAATGGTTTCTGCTTTAAGGTCTTCCACCCTCAAATCAACGCAGGATCTTCGATTGTGCTCCGCAATAAATTTGAGCAGTAACTTCAATGTATCGCGGTAGGCTAAAACAGTATGGGAACTCAGAGCTCGCTCGGAAATTAGATGTTGCTCAAAGAATTTTTGAATATGCGACGCAAGATTATTGGACATGAGGCACCTCTTTTTTTGAAATTGGAATCGAACAGTAATTACGAAATCGCTTTCCCGCTTCTTGTAAAAGCTCGGCTGTGGCTTGCAAATAGATTTCGGTATAAATGACGCTGCTATGTCCCAGGTAGGTGGTAAGCAATGGAAGCTTCGCTGGTAAATCGGCTCCTTGACGATACCATGCTAATAAGCGTTGGACCGCGAAACTGTGACGAAGATCATGCAGCCTTGGTCCTCTTTCTCCTTTAGGTCCTCGCAGCTTTAGGCTTCGTAAAAGCTCCAGAAAAAGCTCGCAGATTCGGACGCTTCCATACGCGCGGCCGGTGGTTGCATTGATAAACACGGGCTTTGCAGGATCCGTGGAGTAACCAGCATGTTGACGCTTCTTTAAAAAGTTGGCGAGAACTCTTGCGGTAGATGGAGAGATTGGAACATAGCGTGATTTCCGAAATTTGGTCTCACGGATTGTAAGCACGCGACGTTTCAAGTTTACATCTTCTAGCGTGAGCTTCATCGCTTCGCTGATGCGTAAGCCGGTGTTGTAAAGAAGTCCAATGACGGTCGAAAGAACCATTGGGCGAAATGATTTTGGAGGACCGATCTTTTTTGCAACGGCTATGACCGAACGGATTTGAGCGCGCGTATAAATATAAGGCGTCGGGCGTGTCCGACGGGGAAATGAACTGCTGTTGATGACACAGGTACGCGAATCGAAGTGACTCAGGTATCGACAAAACTGCCGTAACACGGACATTCGGTTAATTCGTGTGCCAACACTCAAATGATCCATGCTCTTTACCCAGCTTTCAGCGATATTGCGTGTGATCGTTTGTCCAGGCTTAAGTTTGTCCATGAGAAAGCAGTCGAGATATCTGAAAATTTTCTGCTCACGGATCGACCTTCGCCCCAGGGAACTCCGCATTTCTACAAAGGTTTGAAGGCGGAAAGCAAGTGGACTGCGAAAAAAACATGATGTCATGACGCCACCTCCGGCCAAGGCATGACCACTTGCCGAAGAGCTTTGAGGTCAGCTTTGGCATAAATAAATGTTGTATCCAAGCATCGGTGCCCTAAAACATCGGCAATGGCTTTCATGGGATTGTCGTGGGCTAAAGCACGTATTGCCCAGGAATGACGGAAGGTGTGCGATCCACCTCGATGCACTTTGACGCCAGCTTTTCGCATGTACCTTCTCACGATACGACTTATGGCCGATCCGTCGATTGGACCAAAAGGAGCTTTCGCCCCAAGGAAAACTTCACGAAATGAATTCGAGGGGCGGTGACGCAAATAACGCAAGATGGCTTCTCCAACAGCCTCCAACAACGGCACCACAACTTCTTTTCCACCCTTTTGAGCTCGAATGCGAATTGTCGAACGCTGCCAACAGATATCTTCCAGTTGCAACTCGGCAACTTGCTTAGCACGAATCCCATAACCCATCATCATAAGCATGATGGCGTAATCGCGGGATCCCATTGGTGTATCTTGCTCAATGATATTGAGCAAACGCTGTAAATCAGATTCCTCCATCCCTCGAGGTAAAGAGGCAAGACGATATTGCCGGACCGGGGGAATCAGTCCCGACAGGTCTTGTTTAATGTGGCCTTGATTGGCACAGAACCGAAGAAAGCCCCGTAAAGTACCTGCCAAGTTTTTAAGATTAGAGGAACTGTTGCGGATGTATTTTTTAATGTACTCTTCAATATTCTCAGGATGTAACGATTTCATTCGTTTGGGTTTTACTTTATTTCCCAACCCTTCTAAAAAGGGACAAAGCTCTCCGCGTATTCTCTGAATTGTTTTTTCCGCTCGTTGGCCATCTTCCCGCAGATATTTCAGATACGGGTCAAGCATCCAGCTATAACTCGTAACGATAGGTTTAGGTACAATGGGTTTCAGCACACCGATTTCAACGAGATAGTCAAACAGATGTTGCACATCTCTGCGAACAAAACGCCGCTGATCGTATCCTGCCGTGGTGCGGAAATCTTTTAAGTAGACATCCAGGAATGATTCGATCAGCAATGGCGTGATTTCTTTACAGCTTGCGATTCCCTTTTCAATTAGAAAGGTATTAAACAAGCAACACCGCCCTAATCTTGCTCGAGCGCAATCGTGGTTGTAGCCTTTCTTTTTTAAATAATCTGCAAATCCGTCGAAGTGTGGCCCAAGAGGCCCCCGGCGAAAATCCACTAACGTCCGTCTTTCCTTGTAGAAAAATTCAAGCATTGTAACTGCTCCTTTCCCCTCATGAGGTGAGGGTAGAAACAGTTTATGCGCTTCCGAATTATGTGAAGTGATTAAACGCTAGGGTCAAGCAAAGGCGAGGAAATCATTGAGGCAAAGCTTCTTACACCACATAACTAAAAACTCCACATAACACAACCATCCGTCGGGAAGAGTGGAACCGTCACCGGAAGACCGGAACATAACGACCAAGCTTCTGGAAGCGGCGAAGATTTTGGATATCAAAGTGCTGGACCACTTGATCGTTGGGGAAAACTCCACGTTCTTTTCCTTCAGAGAACACGGGTTGATTTAGAAAAATTATTTTTCAAAAAAACCAAAGACCGGCAAGGCAAACCGCCTTGCCTTTTTCTTTTTAAGGAGGGTTCAAAAATGGAAGAGGTCAAAGAAATCCAAATGGCTACGTGCTTTGATTGCCGCAAAAAATTCGATCCGGAAGAAATAAGAACCTATCAAAACCAGGTCTTATGTGAAAGCTGTTGGGATCTTAACATGGGGTTTTGCGAGTCCTGCAATGAGTCAGTCCGTAACGATGATCTGCGTGAGATCAAGGATAAATGGTATTGCGGAGCCTGCGTTGAAAAGAAGTTTGCCGCATGCAGTTCCTGTGATGAATATGTCGCGGCAGATCACGCGATTTATTCCGAGATCCACGAGGCGGACTACTGTCAGAACTGCGCGGGAGATTACCTGCGTTACTGCACGGCCTGCGATAGCGAGGTCAACGGTGACAGTTGTTACCATGATGATTCCGGAGACGCTTACTGTGAAAGCTGCTGGGACAATCGGGAGCAAAACGATGAGGATGCGGATTACATTCAGCATCACGAGCTCTCTGGAAGCCGTTTTGAGCGGTGCATTTCGAAAAGAAAATTCGGGGTTGAGATAGAAGCCTGTCTCGATTCTGACGACGCCGAACATTTGCCTGTGGATCGAGTCGGAAAATGGAGCAGTCAGCATGATGGGTCTCTGGGGGACGGCGGCAGGGAATATGCGAGCCCCATCTTGCAAGGGGATGAAGGCTTCCAGGAAATTGAGGAGTTTTGTTCAAAACTCAAATCTTGGGACTATTTCATTCGAAAGAGCTGCGGGCTTCATGTGCATATCGATGGCAGGGATCTCGGATGCGAGGATATTCGGAAGCTGTTAAAGATCGTGTTGACCTATGAGTCTGTGATCTACGCCATGCTTCCGGAAACTCGGTATACGGGAAGCTACTCCGTCCCTCTTACGAAGTTTCCGAAGTCTCGGTTCCGGACACGGGTCATAAGTGAAAATGATCTCAAAGCTGTTTGGTACGGCCGCGATCAGAACAAGGTGAATTTGAAATCAAAGTACCATCACTCACGGTACTACGGCGTCAATATTCACTCGTGGTTCTTCAGGCGCTCAATCGAGTTTCGTTACCATTCAGGGACCTTGAATCCGCTGAAGATAATAAACTTCATCAGGATATGCCAGGCCCTTGTGGATAAAGCTCACGCGGTCAAATTCGCAAAGGTCAGGAAGTTTGAACATTTTCAGGAACAATATGAAAATTTCATCTCTTTCCTCGGCCTTACGCCGGAACTCGCCACATACATAAAGCAGCGAATTTTGAAGTTCCATCCTGACCGCTTCGGTCTAACGCCAGTCCAAGCTCAGTAACAAACTAAAAGCAGAAATTCAAAAAACAACGGAAGGAGTCTGTCTATGTGCGGAATTTTCGGATTTGCCAAAAGCGAAAAAACGCTGTCTCAGCTAGGAGAGCATCAGATGCGAGGTGCGGTGATGGATCTGGCCTGCCTCAATGAATCCAGAGGAAAAGACGGAACCGGGATTGCTCTGATGTCCCAGTCTGAAATGTCGGTGCTTAAGGAAGCCAAGCCGGTCGGGGAGCTTTTCAAAACTCGGCGGTTTCGGGAGATGATCAGAAAAATTACCTCCCGTACTTTGCTTTGTCTTGGGCACACCCGTCTTGCAACGGTCGGAGGTGTGCATAACGACCACTGCCACCCGTTTGTCTCGGAAGATTTTGTGGGAGTACATAACGGGCATTTTCTCAACCGGGAAAACCTGCTGAAAAAGTATCAAAAAAAAGTCCTGACGCCGGTGGATAGCGAAGCCATTTTCCGGGTATTGGACGGAGAAAGATCGATTTCAGGAGTTGTCTCCAAGCTGGAAGAAATGAGCGGGGATTTTGCGCTTGGATTTGCGAACCTGCGGGATCCCTTCCGGCTCTATTTATTGAGAAACGAAGAGCGGCCGCTTCATGTGGCGTATGTGAAGCGACTTGAGGTGATGTTCTGGTCGAGTGAGCAAAGGCATTTGGAATACGCCCTCGTGCGTAACGAGCTTGATGCCAAAGTC
>OBEQ010199435.1_pt1 | contig 41888 bp, 38 predicted proteins | sample 1670901 | NCBI WGS metagenome assembly OBEQ01 (sample SAMEA104232315, study PRJEB22302) | groundwater metagenome | biome: forest; feature: aquifer; material: groundwater | place: USA | collected 2011-08-07 | depth 5.4 m
CGGCGTCAGTATCACAAATATCCCCCACGCTATCTCCATCGGTGTCGGTCTGATCGGCCGAACTTCCATCCAAAGGACAATTATCACTTTTATCGATCACGCCATCCCCATCGGTATCGGCTTTGAGAGAATCTGTACCCAAACTAGCTTCTGCGCTATTGATCAATCCATCCGCGTCGGCATCACTATCGCTGTTGTCCCCTACTCCATCCCCATCGGTATCGAGCGACTCGGATGGATCGGCGGGAAAAGCATCTTGTCCATCGGCAACACAATCACCATCGTAATCGCCACTGTAAGGATCGAGAGAAACCGCAATTTCATCGAGGTTGGAAGTGCCATCTCCATCGGCGTCCTGTCCACTACAAACAATATCCGATTCGGGCACACTCATAAAATTATCAGGATTATAAGGCCCGACATATTGAATTTTGCATAACACAAGCCACTGTCCCCCGGTGATGGCATCGGTTTCTAAAGAAATATCGGGGGACAAAGACATATCGGGGCAAGAGCCCAAATTGGCATTTATTTCCACGGTGCTATTTTGAAGAGCCGAAAGTGAAGGGGCCGTATACGCATTGGCCTGATAATAAACGGTGAGGTCGAAAGAATAATTTTGGTCTTTACGCAAGCCTTGTTGAAGTGGAAGCACATAATGCCCACTAATATTTAATGTGGAATCACTCACCGCTGAAATTTCTTGTCCGGAGGTGACACCGTCCGCTGCCAACGCAGAGACCCCCCCTGCCACCCGGACATAATCGGTATTGATCTGATCGAGCGAAGCTGGCATCGCAAGATCAAACGTAGCATAATGAGTGCCCCCTCCACCACATCCAGCACTTAAGAAAAGGATGAGTAAGCTATAAATTTTAAAAGGTTTTGACTTCATATTTTTCTCCTTAGGATGATTCACCCTATCAATAAATCATCGGGACAATATCGAGCAAAGTTTCATTCCCCAGATTGTTATTCCCCTGGCTGACAGCTTTAAAATAAGGTTGCCCTGTCGATACCAGAACCATCTCACCCCCTTGTTGACTGACTCGTCCCCCTGAATTAATGGTGATCCCCGGTCGAACATCCGGCTGATACAACATCATTTCTACTTGAGACGACTCATGCGTCTCTTCATCGCAAACCTCGAAGGTATGCAACCCATAAGAAAACGCCGCCGGATCCACGGAAAAAGCTCCCTGAACATTCGAGGTATCCACCCAAGCCGAGTCGTTTACACTATCACTGATGGAAGTATTTCCATCAGCCGTTACTTCAGAAACTTGAAGTTTGGAATTGGGTTCCCCAAAAATGTCAAATTGAAGCCGATTCCCCGCTACTTTGCTGTTATTGGAAATATTGGTAAAAATCGGAACGGAATTCATGACAATATCCACCGCAGTTGATTGCCCGCCAACAATAGACACCCCTTCTTTTTTTCCACGACGAATCACCAATCCATTAGGGTTGATCGCTTCGATCAATAGGGTTCGATCGGTTCCGGTTGGCACCCCCAGCATTTGTGCCGATTCGGCACTGCCATCAAATTTCGCGACAAAAGGGGTTGCCAAATCGGCGGCGGTTAAAGTCATTTGGTAATAACTGATTTGACCACTCGGTATGTTAGGGTTGAAAGAGCGAGAACCGGAAACAGTCAGAGAAAGATTTTTTCCATTGACCCTCGCCCCACCCCCGCCCGATCCGGAACAGGCTATTAAAAAAGCAAAACTAAACAGAATAATAATAAAACGAGATTGCATAAATAACTCCTTTACCGAAATTGAATATCCACTCCCCCCACACCACCACTATCACTGTTATCATCCCCGCGCGTCAGTAGAATGCCGGCTGTTGTTCCAATCGCTCCGCCGATAACCAATCCGGTCAACGTGTAAAAAACAGGGGTTTTATAAAAAGGAAGTTTACGTCTCAACACTTTGATATCCCCCGTGTGCGGGTTAATAAATTGTTCGGGATTGCTCAACACATTCACACGCGCTTGGCTATCCAACTCGTCGGCAATAGTGGCCACCGCGCGCGTTTTGTCTTGCAACAAATCGGAAAAGGGCATCCCGACCGGGTTGTAAGCCACCTTCAGCGAGGTGTCGATAGTTCGAACCGCCACATAGGCTTTTCCATTTTTCTTTTCTGACGAAACCAAAATGACTTTATCTACTTTCAGCGTTTCACCAATTTTGGTCGCCATTTTGATTTCTTCTTCGATGGTCTCGGTATTTTTAACCGGCACCCCCAATTCTTCGCTCTTGGCTAACTCGTGGGTTCCCAGCCATTGAAGTTTGCGGGAAATAAACTGGGTCGTGTTGGCGGTCACCGTCACCGGCTCATTAATGGTTTGGTAATGGCTTCCTTCAACAGTTAACAAATAACTTCCTTCGGGAATTTGCGAAAGAGTCAGCGGGCTAACCCCTTTTTTAATTCCGTTGAGATAAAGAGCCGCCGCAGGAGGATCGGTCTTTATATCCAGCCCTCCCGACAAGCGTTCGACCACTTCCTTGCGCGTTGCATTGAAAGCACGGCGAGTCCGTCCCGAAAGAGCCAGCCCTTCGGTAGAGAGAGACGGGTCCACCGCCAACGCCTCTTTGAAAACAACGGTCGACTCGTCAAAACGTTTGGTTTCCTGGAGAATCATCGCCTTGGTCAAAAGGGCATCCACCAACAAATCCCCTTTCCCTTTTTGTTTCCGAAAACCATCGATCGCGGCATCGACAGTGGCTTCCGCTTCTTTATATTGACGGTCGAACCAGTGAGTCTTGGCCAACCCTAAATAACGTTCCGCTCCGGTCAGACCGCTGTCTTCATTAACCGTGTCGGCATGATAATGAATGAGGCTCGCCACCTGATCGGGACTGACAACATGAAAGAGAGGGTTATTTTCGAGACGCCCGCGAATAGAATCGGCAGTCTCTTCAATCAGTGATCGATCTTTCTGCGAAGAAGGATAAGGAACAATCGCCACCGATAAAGTGTGGGGATCAAAAATTTCTGCGTTCTTCGCCCACGAAACAGGCAAGATCTGAAAACAAAAAAATTCAAGCGCCAAAAAGAAACCAAAATGTCGAAAGACTCTTTTTTTCATACTTCCTCCTCGAGAAAGCAGTTATCGTGCCAAAGTTAGTCGCCACCCAAAATTAATCGATCTTTTTCTCGAAACCCCTATTTATCGAAGGATTTCAACTGAACAAAAAAACAAAATAAAATGTGATCTCGAACAAGATTGACTGACCGGGTAAGAACCATCCTTTTTTTGGACACGACCGTCCGAAAATCGGACGAACAAGGTAGCATTTCCATTTCCCTCCCCCTTAACCATTCACCACCTGACCTCTTAATTCACTGCGATACCATTGTCAAAATTAAAAAATAGCTAAATTTACGCGATGCGGCAATATTTTGGCCCCACTTTTGCTTATCGAACAGAAACACATAAGCTTGATGGACAACAAAAAAAGGATTTGCTAGAGAATATTTTCTTAATTTTAACCAACGAACAGGGAGAACATTTTATGAAAAAGATTTTTGCCATTGGTTTTGTTATTTTTTTACTCGCCCCGCTGACATCCGAGGCTAAAAAATCAACTAAAAAAGTAACAGAACAAGAGGTCAATAACTCCAAACTGATTTCTTCTATTTATTTTGAAGACGACAGCGCTGTGGTCACGGATAAGGCAACCATCGATAACAATGCCAAGTGGATTAAATCCCACGGCGATAAAGTAATCGTCCTTTCCGGCTACTGCGACGAACGAGGAAGCCCCGAATACAATCTAAACCTCGGCGACCGACGGGCCCGCAATGTCATGAAGGCTTTAATGGATGAAGGGGTTGTGGAAAAACAGTTGATCCTGATGAGCTACGGCAAGAACAAACCAAAAGTGGTCTCCCATAATCGCAATGGGTGGTCTGCCAACCGCCGTGTCGATTTTGTCATCCGTTAATGAAATTATTTTATTTTTTCATCTCACTGCTCTTCTTATTATCGGTGGCATCACTTACTTTCGCGGGACAAACCCTTCTTTTAACCCCTCTTCCCCTCAAAAACGGAGATGTGGAAAAAACCACCGATCTCCTCCGGCGTCTACAAACACTTTTTGAAAAAGAAAATTGGAAAGTGGTGGGAATGTCCAACACCACTCCTGCCAAAACGTTAGCGGCAGCGCTAGAAATAGCTCAAGAAGAACAATTTAATTTTAACAATAAGCGAGCGATCGAAATCATCCATCAAGCCCTCGACGCCATAGATCAATCTTCTCCTGCGCTTGTTGACTTACAAAAAGTGGCCGATGCTCAACTCTTCCTGGCCTATTGTTACAAAAACGAAGGGCAAACCGATCTGATGAACCGCGCCTTAAATGAGGCGGCCCGTTTTAATCCCAGCTTAGCCCCCAATGAAGTGCTCTTTCCCCCGTCGCTGATTCAATCTTTCGAAACCGCCAAAGATCACATCTGGGCTCAGGGACATTTTGGAACATTGATGATCGAATCCACGCCAACTGGCGCGGAAGTTTTTATTAATGGAACTTTTAAAGGAAAAACTCCCTTGCGTATCGACCGCTACCCGGTGGGAATCCATCATCTCTATTTACAATTGGGAGGAACCTCGGCCTACAAAAAAATAGAAATTGCCGAGGGAAATAACAGTTCTCTCAGGTTGAAGCTTTCGGGCGTGAGAGAAAAATCAACCTTCGCCACCTCATCCAAAACTTTTTCGTTATCGGATAAAAAAGGACAAACAACGTGGCTGCAACAACGCGCACAAGAGATGCATCAATCCCAATCGCTGGGCGTCGGTCTGGTTTCCAAAAAATCAGAAATCATGGTGGTGATTACCAGAAGCCAGGGAAAAGATTTTATCTTGAAAGTGCCGAAGTCCACATCCAATAATGCCCTCGTGGGAATGATTGCAGAGAAAATCAAATAACCTACACCACATAATCGGAAAACTTACGTTGCCATTTTTCGGAGAGGGAGACTTCGACAAAGACACCATTGGCATCAACGCGCGAACTAATCACCCGGCCATAGCTGTAGAGATTGGACAAAAGACCGCCGTAAGGATGCGGCAAAAAAAGTTTGATGAGAGCTTCGCGCTTGGCTAAAATTTCATCCATCGCACTCAACAAATTATCCAAACCCAAGTGACCCAACGCCGAAACGGGGAGGGTTTTGCCTCCGTTGGGGTGGAATTCGAACCCCGAATGATCCATTTTGTTCATCACGTTAATGAGAGGGATGTTGTCCAAAGACAACTCCTGTAAAACTTTGGAAACCACATCCATATGATGCCGAAAATTGGGATGCGCACCATCGACCACATGAAGCAAAAGATCGGAGCTGGAAATTTCTTCAAACGTCGACTGGAACGCTTCGACCAGTTGATGAGGAAGGTTGTGGATAAACCCAACGGTGTCGGTCAACAAAATTTCGCGCCCGGAAGGAAGTTTGAGTTTTTTGGTTTTAGGATCAAGCGTTGCAAAAAGTTTGTCTTCGACCATTTGGGTGGCATTCGCCAGAGCGTTGAAAAGAGTGGATTTGCCGGCGTTTGTGTATCCCACAAGAGTGACACCGAGTAACGGAATCGATTCTCTTTTTTTCCGGTGAATTTCGCGCGAAGAAGTCACCTTGGTTAATTCTTTTTTAATTTTTGTAATTTTGTCGCGCACACGACGGCGATCCACTTCCAATTGCGTTTCTCCGGGCCCTCGCAAACCAACTCCTCCACCTCTTTGACGCGAAAAGTGAGTCCACGTTCCCACCAATCTAGGATAAAGATATTCGTATTGCGCCAGCTCCACCTGAAGTTTTCCTTCCTTCGATTTGGCATGCTGCGAAAAGATATCGAGAATAAGCCCTGTGCGGTCGATAACGCGCACTCCCCACGCCTCTTCGAGATTTCGGTTTTGGCTTGGGGACAGTTCCACGTCGAAAATGACAAGATCGATTTCCTTTAAGGCCAATTCGAGCTTCAGACTTTCTACTTTTCCTTTTCCAATAAAAGTGGCGGGAGTAATTTGACGCAAGAGAACCATGTTGGTTCCCGCAATGTCACAACCGGCAGTAGCCGCCAACGATTTGAGTTCTTCGAAAGAATCTTCGCATTCGTGAGTTGTTCGAGAATCGGAAACGACGCCAATAAGATAAGCTTTTTCTTTAGTATCCATACTCCACCACCCTTTCTTTAAAAAGAGCGTTGACTCGTGAAGTCAGGATATCTGTGTCATTCAAGCGAATCCCGGTGGGAAGCTCCAGCACCGTTTCCGCCTCGCCAGGCATAATGACATGCAAATAACCGCGGCACGAGCCGGAAAATTCTTTTAAAATTTGATGAAAATTGCTCAGCCGCTCTTCAGTCAAAAGAGGGGCAGGAACTTTAAAGTGAATACTGCGCGTTTTTTGGCTGAGAAATTCCGTAAGTAAGTGAACCTCCTTAACCAATAGTTTAGCACCTTCTTCGGTTCGGTCAATCCCTCCTTGCACCACCAGAGGGGCATCTTGCGTTAACAGATCGGCGCATTTTTGAAAAACATCGGGGAAAAAAATAGCCTCGAGCGATCCTTTGAGATCTTCCAACGTGGCAAAGGCCATGCGGCTCCCTTTTTTTGTGGTGATCACGCGGCTTTTGGTAATAATTCCTATCATGGTCACTTCCGTCTCACTGGAAAGCGTTTGACACAATTGCGAGTCGGTGGTTGAGACGCGACTGATTTCGGATTCGTAACTTTTCAGCGGATGTCCCGAAAAATAAAATCCCATCGACTCTTTTTCAAAAGCCAACTTTTCGTTGTCGTACCACTCCTCCGTTTGAGGAACGGAAATGCCGACGCGGGCACTACCAGCCGACTCGATAGAGCCAAACAAACTCCCCTGTCCGCTCTTTTCTTCTTGCTGGCGTTTGGCAACCCAATCCATCACGGTATCGATGATTTGAAAAAGAGCTTTACGGGTGAAGCCAAATAAATCCAAACCCCCCGACTTGATAAGCGACTCGATCACTCGCCGATTGATTTTGTGAGTATCGAGCGATTCGAAAAAATGAAAACAGGATTTGAATTTTCCACCGACCGCTTCTCTCGTTTTAACCATCGCCTCAATAGCCCCTTCTCCCGCACCTTTGAGGGCTCCCAAGCCATAGCGAATTGTTTTTTCATCGATGACTGAAAATCCATGAAAGCTTTCGTTAATATCAGGCGGAAGAATTGTGATGCCATGGTTTTTGGCATCCTGAATATAGAAAAGAATTTTGTCAGTGTCGTGCATTTCGTGCGAAAGAATCGCGGCACTGTACTCCACAGTATAGTGGGCTTTCAAATAAGCGGTTTGATAGGAGACCAAAGCGTAGGCGGCACTGTGCGATTTGTTGAAACCATATTCGGCAAACTTGGCCATCAGGTCGAATATTTTTTCCGCTTTGGGAAGAGGAATTTTTAGGTCAGCCGCTCCTTTAAGAAAACGGACTTTTTGCGACGCCATTTCATCCGCTTTCTTTTTTCCCATAGCACGGCGCAAAAGATCAGCTTCTCCCAAAGTGTACCCCGCTAACAGCGATGAAATCTGCATCACCTGTTCTTGGTAAACAATGACGCCGTAAGTGTCTTCCAAAATCGGTTTGAGTTGCGGGAGATCGTAGAGAATCGGCGTTTTTCCCTGTTTGCGATTAATAAAATCATCCACCATTCCAGAACCGAGAGGACCTGGGCGGTACAGAGCGACAAGCGCAATGAGATCTTCGAAAGTCGATGGCTTCATCCGGACCATGAGGTCTTTCATCCCATCACTTTCAAGCTGAAACACGCCGTTCGTGTCGCCACGAGAGAGAAGTTCGAAAACAATTTTGTCGGTTAAAGAAATATCCAGGATTTGCAGCTGCACTTGTCGCGTCCGTTTGATAATTTTTAACGCCGCTTGAATAATAGTCAACGTTTTCAACCCCAAAAAATCAAACTTGATCAGTCCAATTTTTTCGACCGCCTTCATGTCAAACTGGGTGACAATATCGTCGTTCCCCCCTTTGTAGAGAGGAAGAAAATCGGTGAGTGGTTTGTCGGAAATCACGACACCAGCGGCATGCGTGGAAGCATGACGATTTAATCCTTCCAACCGTCTGGCAATACTCAAAAGTCGATGAACGGTCAGATCGTTGTCTTCCATTTCTTTGAGTCGCGGTTCCTGTTTGAGAGCTTCTTCGAGAGTGATGTTGAGAGTCGTAGGAACCAGCTTGGCAATTTTGTCGACCTGTTCGTAGGGAATATCCAGCACGCGCCCTACATCGCGGAGAACCGCACGGGCCTTCATTTTCCCGTAGGTTATAATTTGAGAGACGTTTCCATATTTTTTAGCCACATATTCCAAAACAAGATTTCGCTTGTTCATGCAGAAATCGATATCAACGTCCGGCATACTGATTCGCTCGGGATTGAGAAAACGTTCGAACAGAAGTTTGTAGGGAATGGGATCGATGTCGGTGATTTGGATACAGTAAGCGACCAGAGAACCGGCGGACGACCCGCGCCCGGGGCCCACAGGAATATCGTTATTTTTGGCGTAGCGGATGAAATCGGAAACGATGAGAAAGTAACCGGAGAACCCGGTTTTTTGGACAATCCCCAACTCTTCTTCCAAACGGGCTTTGTATTGAGATTTCAAATTTTGTTGAACCAACTTGGACGGATAATTTCTAAGAATCTCCGGCCATCGTTCCTCAAGCCCTTCAAGCGCTTCTTCTCTTAAAAACTCATCGAGAGTTTTGCCTTTAGGTGGGTCAAATTTTGGAAAATAATAATTTTTAAGATCGAATTCAAACTGACAAAGCTCGGCTATCCGTGCCGTTTCGGCCAATGCCTTAGGCGCGTATTCGAAATCGACAATCATTTCCTCGGGACTTTTGAAAAAATAACCGTCGCTGGAAAATTTTAAATGATCGCGCGCCCCGTGAAGAGTTCCGCCGGTTTGAATACATTGAAGCACTTCAAACGCTTCGGAATCATCCCGTTCCAGATAATGACAATTGTTGGTGGCGACAACGGGCAGATTTAATTCTTTCGCAATTTCCAAAAGCTCCAAATTGATGGAATGTTGCCCCTCGACTCCATTTTCCTGAAGCTCCAGATAAAATCGCCCGGGAAAAAGTGCGGCATAAGTACGAGCCAGCTCTAGCGCCTTCGCTTTCTGCCCTTCAAAAATATGATGATTAATTCCTCCATCCCAACCACCAGACAAAGCAATCAACCCTTCCTGATATTCCGCCAAAAGTGCCGTATCCGCTCGCGGCTTGTAATAGAAACCTTCCAAAAAACTCCGCGTCAAAAGCTGGCAAAGATTTTTATACCCGATTTTGTTGGTGATGAGTAAAACGATTTGATAAAGATGATCCACCCCGCGGCGTTGAACACGCAGCGTGTGCTGATCGTGAGAGGGAAGAAAAACAGTCGCGCCAATAATCGGCTTCAATCCTGCTTTTTTAGCTTCGGTAAAAAAATCAACCGCCCCAAAAATATTTCCATAATCGGTAATCGCCACCGCCGACATGCCATATTGCTTGCTCCTGGCGATCAGATCAGGAATGCGGATCGCCCCATTGAGAAGACTATATTCGGTATGATTGTGAAGATGAATAAAGGACATGCGACCTGTTTCCCTTATTCTCTATCGCTTCTGGGGAATTGGTCAAGAAGAAGTACAAAAATAAGAAACTATTCAAGAATCCTAGAAATTTTAAGGGAAAGAATTTTCTTGTGGGCTTTTTTATCCGCCGTGAGCCATATTCCCCCTATAAGCTGGGCATTAGCCGCATAAATCGCATCATATCCTGATAAATTAAAGGTTTTAGCGAGAGTAACGGCTGTGCTCAAAGTTTCTCTACCATTGTCCAAACGGATAAACCCTAAATCTTGCAATTCGTTGACATATTCTTTCGTCTCGTTTGCATGATGGGATAAGCGGCATAACACCGAGAGCATTTCATTGAAAAACAATTCGGGAACTGCAAACCGATCGGGCTGGTTTCTGATCTGATCAAGGACTTGCAAAGCTTCGAACCTAAGAGGTTCGTTTTCGACGTACCATTTAATGGCAACTGAAGCATCGATAAGGGTGATCATGAAGAACGAAGATCTCGAATGAGATCAAGGGAAGTTTTTCCTTTAGGAAGCTTAAGTTTTGCCTGCTTTATTTTCTGGACAATCTGATCTCTCTGAGCATCCGCTTCAACATCAACAAACCTTTTTTTATAGTCATCCAAACTGATTAAAGCGGCAACCGGCTTGCGGTTCTGTTCCACTAAAACAGGTTTTCCTTTCCTGGCCAGCTTTTTGAGTACGCTACCCAGATTTTTGCGCATTTGAAGGGCGTTTGTCTTTTCCATACTTTAACTATGACACATGATGTGTCATGTTTCAAGGGCAAATTAACAGGGTCATTCCCACTCAATCGTCGCCGGAGGTTTTGAGGAAATATCATAGACAACACGGTTGATCCCTTTAATTTCGTTGATAATGCGATTGGAAATTCGGCCGAGAACTTCGTGCGGGATATCGGCCCAATCGGCGGTCATGCCATCGAGACTGGTAACCATTCGAAGGGCACAGACACTTTCGTAGGTGCGTTCGTCTCCCATCACGCCAACCGACTTGATGGGAAGGAGTACCGCGAACGATTGCCACAATTTATTGTAAAGACCGTTCGCTTTAATTTCGGCCATGACGATGGAATCAGCTTCCTGCAAAATGGCAATCCGTTTAGGGGTAACTTCGCCGACAATACGAATGGCCAAACCGGGGCCTGGAAACGGATGCCGGTTAATAATTTCGTCTGGCATTCCGAGTTCTTTGCCGACAGTTCTTACTTCATCCTTGAAGAGTTCGCGGAACGGTTCGATCAACTTGAGTCCCATTTTTTTGGGCAACCCCCCTACATTGTGATGACTCTTGATCACCGCCGACGGCCCTTTAAACGAGACACTTTCGATGACGTCGGGATAGAGTGTTCCCTGCCCCAAAAACTTGGCCCCTTTAATTTTTTTGGCTTCTGCCTCAAAGACTTCGATAAAAACTCGACCGATAATTTTTCGTTTCTTTTCGGGATCGACTACTTTTCTGAGAGCTTTCAAAAATTTTTGTGAGGCATCCACATACCGAAGACGGATATGATAAAATTGTTTGAAAAGTTGTTGAACCCGCTTCTCTTCGTTCTTTCGAAGCAATCCGTTGTTGATAAAAATACAGGTCAGTTGATTTCCAATCGCCTGATGCAACAAAACCGCCGCAACGGTGGAATCTACCCCTCCCGATAAACCCAAAATCACCTTATCTTTATTAACTTTGTCTCTTATTTCTTTAACTGATCGATGAATGAACGAACCCATCGACCAATCGGGGCGAAGGCCACTGATTTTGAACAAAAAGTTGCGAAGAATTTCACGCCCCTGTTCGGTATGAACCACCTCGGGATGGAATTGTAGGGCGTACATTTTTTGCTGAGGATTGGCAATGGCGGCGATGATTCCATTTTCGGTTTCTCCGATAATTTCGAAACCATCAGGCAGAGCGGCAATGGAATCGCCATGGCTCATCCAGACGGTGGAGGCACTATTCAAACCCTCCATCAAATCATGCGCGCCCCCCAGCTTGAGCGTCGCCTTTCCATACTCCCGCTTCTTGCTGGATATCACTTTCCCCCCCAACAAATAGGTCATCAGTTGCATTCCATAACAAATTCCCAAAAGAGGGAGCCCCATTTCAAAAACACGTTTATCCACCATCGGCGCCCCTTTGCCCAAAACGCTGGCTGGCCCGCCCGATAAAATAATCGCCTGCGGTTTGAAATTTTGAATTTCTTCGAAAGAAAAATTGCAGGGATGAATTTCGCAGTAGATCCGTTCTTCACGGATACGACGAGCAATCAGTTGTGTGTATTGGGAACCGAAATCGAGAATGAGAATTTTGTTCATTAACCTAAATTATAATTCGGGGCTTCTTTGGTGATAATCACATCGTGAACGTGCGATTCTTTCAAACCGGCCTGCGTGATGCGGACAAACTGCGATTTTTGGTGCATCTCTTCGATGGTGGCGGCACCAAGATAGCCCATGCCCGAGCGAATCCCACCGACAATTTGATAAATGCTTTCGGCCAACGGCCCTTTGTACGGCACACGCCCTTCAATTCCTTCCGGCACAAACTTCGCTTCTTCTTCAATTTCCGACTGAAAATACCGTTCCTTCCCCCCTTTTTTCATGGCCGGAATCGAACCCATTCCCCGATAAACTTTGTAACTTCGTCCTTGATATAAAACCACTTCGCCCGGCGCTTCGTCGGTGCCAGCAAATAAAGAGCCGATCATCACCGAGTCGGCACCAGCCGCCAGCGCTTTGACCACATCTCCCGAATATTTAATCCCGCCGTCGGCGATAATAGGAACCCCCCCTTTTCGCGCCGCTTCCACACAATTTTGAATGGCGGTAATTTGCGGAACTCCAACGCCGGTGACAATTCGCGTGGTGCAAATGGAACCGGGACCCACACCGATTTTGATGCCATCGGCCCCGGCGGCAATCAGCGCTGTGGCCGCATCCCCTGTGGCAATGTTGCCGGCAATGACCTCACACCCCTTTAAATTCTTTTTGATGGCTCTGACCGTATCCAGCACCATTTCCTGATGCCCATGGGCCGTATCGACCACCACCACATCAACACCGGCCGCAAATAACGCTCGCGCCCGCTTCAACCCTTCTTCAGCTACCGAGACGGCGGCCCCCACTCTCAAACGCCCGAGACTATCTTTATTGGCCTGCGGAAATTTTTCGGTTTTTTCGATATCCTTAACGGTAATCAGTCCCTTGAGGTGATAATTTTTATCGATGACCAGAAGTTTTTCAATGCGATGTTTTTGCAAAAGTTCTTTGGCTTCGTCGAGACTCACTTTTTCCGTCACTGTGACCAAATTTTTAGCCGTCATCACCTCGGAGACTTTCAGTTTTAGATTTTTTAAGAAACGGAGATCGCGGTTGGTCAAAATTCCTACTAATTTCCCTTTTTTGGTCACCGGCAATCCGGAAATATTATAGCGCTTCATCACGCTCAGCGCTTCAGCAATGGTTTGTTCCGGCTCGAGTGTGACCGGATCCACTACCATTCCGCTTTCCGATTTTTTCACCTGAATGACTTCCCTCACCTGTTCATCGAGGGTCATATTTTTGTGAATAATGCCAATCCCCCCATTGCGAGCCATGGTGATAGCGGTTTTCGCCTCGGTCACCGTGTCCATGGCGGAAGAGACCAAAGGAATAGACAAATTAATTTTTCGGGTGAGCCGAGTATGCGTATCGGCTTGGCGTGGCAAAACTTTGCTTTGTGCGGGAAGAAGCAGAACGTCGTCGAAAGTCAAACCTTGTGGGAACTCTTTTTTCATAGGAGTTCCCACAAGTCTTTATACGATCCAACTTCAGGGATCAAGTCTTTTGTTTACTTTACTGCAACACTCCTCCGATAACAGCAGGGGCGGCACTTTCCAACGCCGGTTCGTCGCCAATATCGGGATCCTGGTAGTCCTCTCCTGCTGGTACGTCAAGGGTCGTAAAGGTCAAACCGTCATCGATGCAATTTTGTTCAGTAACGCCAATCATTCTCTGTTCTTTGTCAATTCCTTTAATATAGTAGTTGCCTAGGGCAGAACCATCGGGGATGCTGAATTCATTGACCCAGCGGATGGGGGAGTTGTCTTGCCAGTCACCACAATTTGCGTCAGCGCCGGTAGAAATATCCACACATTTTCCGGGAATACCCCATAGATCCCCTTGACCCCCATAATTCAGGAAATAGGTATTGCCATTATCGAGATGATGGTATTCGAGATTAATCGGTTGATCGAACGTCAGGAATTTCTCTGTTGCCGGATCTTGAAGAAGGCTTAACACATTCCACTCATTCTCTCCCGTTTGATAGGTATACATGACGCTGATATCCGTAAAGGCCTGCCAAGGGCAGGTAGCAGACGAACTCCAAGGGCAAGCGATAGCCGCTAAATTAGCCGTCGTCGGTTCTATTAAATAATTGGTCCAGACTCCAGAATCAGATGTCGAGGCACTACTTGTTTGCACAGCAGTTCCCTTGTACTGAAGAACCATGTTCGTGGTATCAAAAGTATAAGCAATATAGTTAGTGTCAGCAACTAGCTTAGTCGAGGCAACGCTTTGATCCTTAGCGGTAAAGGAATCATCCCCAGCATCCATAGCACTTTTGGTAAAATAAGGATCGTCCGTATCAATTTTAGAAGGATCGAGGCAATTTTCAAAACATATTAAACTGGCTGGGACGGTGTCTCCCGGCATCACAACCTCTTCCCGATGGAAGATAACCGGCGTTGTATTCGCCAGAGTAATCAGGGAGCTTGTGGAATTATTTCGTAACTCAATCATGACCCCCCCACCAAGCGCTTCCGACCAGCCATTGAAACTCCAGTCGTCATTTCCAAAAGTAACCGCTTCGGGAGTCGCCAATTCTTCACGAGTATGGGTGTCCTGATTGACTGTAGCAATTTTATTTAGTTTTTGGGTGGTTTCATTCCATTCAACAACATATTCCGTACATCCTGATGCGGAACAATCTTGCCAAGAAAGAGGAACTCCAGCCATATCCGTCAAAGCGAGTGTTGCCAGAGTCTGCTTATTCAACTTCCCTCCTGATTTAAAGAGAGTATAAGGGGTTTCAGTCGGTTCTGCCCCCGATTCAAAAGTCTGTTTGTAAACAGTGTCACCGCTTGAAGGGTTCACATCATCCGGAAACCAAGAGCCAAAAAAACCGACATAACCATTATGTCTGTCTCCAGCAGCATCGATAAAGACGGCGGAAAACCCGGAATTTAATTCCACACGTGCACCGGGATTAGCAGCACTTTCATTGTAGTAGAGATTGTAACGGTTAGTCGTTTCATCAAACTGGGTGCGGGACATGCAACCACGAATATCTCCCTGAGCCCCGCCCGCTTGCCGATAAAAGAAGTTATCATCAGCGGCAAATTGGTAGCTAAAGGATTCCCCCCCATTGTCTATGGCGGCATTCCCTGAAATAGTTGAGCCATCATGAGTCAAAGCAACGGCTTCCCCGAAGGAATCATAAAATTTCAGGACAACCGAACCATCGTCCTGTAGTTCCGAGATGATGTATCCATTAAATGAGTCTTCGCCCGTGTCAGCCCGAGTCGCTTTGAAATAGCCGCTCATAATTCCATAAGGATTCGAGTCGCTCGGTTCTTCAAAAACATTAAATCGTGCTTGGATAATTTGGGCCTGCTCAAACTCGTTGCCATTCATATGGATCCAGGCCGATAAAACAAGGGGAGAATTATCATCCGCCCTGAAAGAATTGAGTGTCCAAGATTCAAAGTCCGGTACGCCTGCAGAGGTATTAGCCCCTTCCTTTCCTGAAGGACTATCATTTGAGCTACTGTTGCATTGGGCATTATCAATTTGTGCCAGATAATCACCTAAGTTTAGCATATCCTTATAACCAGTTTGACCGATCGAGCAAAAAATATCGTTGATCGTCTTAAGAGCATCCGCTGATTGTTCATTCACAAAAATAGATGTTGGATCGGTATTATAATCTGAAGTACTCGGTAGGGCGCTCACAGCCGCTTTCATTAAACCAGAGATACTAGATGAAGCGGAACTTTGGGCATCAACAACACTGACACTGTCGGCAACCGAAAGAGCAGATCCTACTCCGCCGCTGGCACCTGCTCCCCCGTCTGTCCCTGAACTACTGGATCCTCCACCACCACCTCCCCCTCCGCAACTTGTCACTAGAAAAATTAAGGTTAATAAAGATCCGGTTAAAATGGATGATCGAGCGCTCATGATTGTCCCCCTTTTTAATTTGTCTGAAATTTTGGTAATCTCTTGGGGAAAAGTGAATGCAAATAAGATGCCAACTCTTTTTAATAAAAAAAGTGGCTGAAATTAATTGATTGCGAGCAAGCTACCTTACCAGACAGAGCAGACAGGTAATATTCTACCCTCATTTTTGAGGAAGGAATGACACTTTTTTGACTTATACTGCGTCTCATCGTCATACCGGCGGTTTTAAGCCGGTATCCATTTTTAAATGCAAATGGACCCCGTCTTACTACACGACGGGGTGACGGATTAGATATATTCGCGTAAGGTGAGTTACTCATGAGTAATTTATAGTGCTATTGAAATTACTCATAGGCGATATCTAATTGACCTCACCCAAAATAATAAAAACAGAATTCGGTGATCCGATAGAGAAAATTTCTGATGATCAGAAACGGACGATGAAAAAAACCAGATGGCACTTGGCTGAAAAAGGAAAGGGAGGGCTGCTCGACCCAGGCATTCAAAGTAGTATTGGGAACTTTGAGAAGATATTGCGCCCCTAAGTTGTAAACATACTCATGTGATTTATGCAGAGAAAAATGGGTGTTGAAAACAGTGGCGGGATGGAAAAACCAGGAACCAGGCCTGAAAGTATCAAACTTATCAAACCAGCTCCAGGGGGGTTTGGGGTGCGCCCAACCATCCCCTTGGTAAGGCCCCGAAATAAATTTGCCCAGCGGGTTAGGCCCAATTCCAAAATTGTAAGCATTGGTGAAAAGAGAACTGTCATCAAAAGGACCGGCGGCATCCTTGATGAAAATATCAAACGGCATCAACGTGTAAGTTAAACATCTGTCTGTTGATTGTTTGACATCCGGAGTCCCCTTTCCCAGCCGATAAATTTTGTACGAAATTTGATCCAGCTTGTCTTCATCCAACTTTTGAAAAGCGCGGATTCCATGCCCCATCGATTGCACAAAAAGAATCGGATGCGTTTTGTCTTCCAGATTGATTTTACCATCGATGGTTTGATTGCCAGCATCTTGCAACGAGTTGGCAAACTGCAAAAATAGATTGTGATACCAAGTTTCAAGTGCCAACACTCCTCCGGTCGACTTGTCGATCATCAGCATCGCCCCTTCGTAATCGTTATCGTGGCTGGCGTCCTTGAAAAAGAAACTCCGGATCGGAGTGTCATAATCTTTAATGTGATAAACTCCATAAAACAGATAATACGAATCGATTGTCTCGGCCACCACCGCCGAATAAACGTGGGCCGGCAAAGGATATGTTTCCGCGTTTGCCACATTATCGACACCGGTGTCGTTGGCATCAAAATCAACATTGGTGGGAATATCATAAAGAGGTTTAGCTTTGATTTCCTGAACCCAAACCGGGGCGTAAGTTTCGAGTAATTTTTGATACAGCTTTTGCTTGGCCGCAGGTACAAATGTGGAGAGAGCTTTCGCTTCAAGAGGAACAAAAAATAAAAATAAGAAAAAAAAAGAGGAAAAGAAAAAACCTGCCATAAATTATTCTCTGGGCAAATTGACGGCGCCCCAAGGTGGGCTATCAAAATCGTTCGGCACCAGGGAAAGCCCCGCATTGGCGCTACTACTTGATGAACTAGAAGAACTGGAACTACCTGTGGTAAAAGAAGCGGATGAATCGGCAATGCGTCCCAAAAAATTACATCCTGTCACGCAAAACAGAGCAAAGCTGGCACCGAAGAGCACAAATAGAGTCAGCACCAAACGTATTTTCATGAAAAATCTCCTGCATTCCTACAAAATCTTGGGAAGATAGGAAAGAATAGCCCGCACCGAAACAACCCCTGCCGGTTTTCCATTCCGTAAAATAGGGACATGGCGGTAACCCCCAAGCGACATGAGATTTAGGGCGTAAGCAATCGAATCGTTTTCCGAAAGAGACTCTGGATTGGGAGTCATGACAGACGACACCAAAACTTCGGCCGGATTCTTTTTCTCTCCCATGACTTTATAAAGAATATCTCGCTCGGTAATAATTCCTTCCATCTTGTCGACACTCCCCACAAGCGCTGAACCGACATGGGCCTCGTTCATTTTTTGGGCCGCTTCTAAAACCGACTGACGAGGGCCTACAATGACTGTTTTTTGAAAAGTAAGATTTTTGAGAGGATCTTCGAGAACCGATTTTTGATGGATATCTTTCAACGCCAGGCCATCCATGGCCGCCAAAGATTCCTGACATGACTCGCAGAAATCTTCACCTGGAATATTTTCGGCATTACATGCGGGACATTTCATATTTACACCACCCAAGTATCGCCGGCGTGAAAAAGTTTTTGTAAATCACCTGGGCCTTTTTTTGTCATTTCACTCTTCAACTGCGCCTCGAGCATGGCGTCGTAAGTGGGTTTCACGATACGACGGAACACACCAAACGGCACTGGAAATTCGGGAACCTCCATCCGGCTTAAAAGATAAGAGTACGCGCTATTCTCTTCCTGTTCATTGTGAACAATCAAATCTTTTTCGGTGATTCCATTTTTCCCCACCTCAACCACTTCGAGGCGGATGCCGTTCATGCGAATCCCCTTCTTGCCATCCACTCCAAAACGGATCGGCTGACCCTGTTTTAAAACCAAACTATGCTCGGCACGGATCGATTTGTCGTAAACATCTTTAAAAGCATCGTCATTAAAAATGATGCAGTTCTGATAAATTTCCACAAACGCCGATCCTTTGTGGCGCGCTGCCGCCGCGAGCACCTCGCCCATCATCGCCGGATTGGTATCGATAGCACGCGCCACAAAAGTGGCTTCGGCTCCAATGGCCAGCGAAATGGGGTTGATGGGATAATCGATAGTTCCCGAGGGAGACGACTTCGTTTTCTTTCCCAATTCGGAAGTAGGAGAATATTGCCCCTTCGTCAATCCGTAAATTTTGTTGTTGAAAAGAATAATTTTCAAATCAACATTTCGTCTGAGAGCATGAATGAGATGATTGCCTCCGATGGACAAAGCATCGCCGTCGCCGGTAATCACCCAGACCATCAAGTTTGGATTTTGCGCCTTAACCCCTGTTGCAATAGCCGGGGCACGACCATGGATCGTGTGAAAACCGTAGGTATTGACATAATAGGGCAACCGGCTCGAGCAACCAATGCCGGAAATAAAAACCATATTTTCTTTGGGCAACCCCAATGTCGGCAATGTTTTTTGAATGACAGCGAGAATAGAATAGTCGCCACACCCCGGACACCAGCGGACATCCTGGTCGGAAACAAAATCTTTACGGTTGAGTGCGGCTGGCGTCCCTGGGGACGTAACTCCTAGCTGTTGAGTGCCTGTTGCGATATCGGCCATACGGCTTCCTCCTGATGTTTGGGTGAATCACCCTTCGATAAATGTTGAAGAGCTCCGTTAATAATTTCCTGAATGGTAAAAGGTTTTCCTTGAACCTTCGACAAGCTTTGAATGTCGATTAGATAACGACCACGGAGCAAAAGGGCTAGCTGTCCGAGGTTGAGTTCGGGAATTAATATTTTTTTGAAACTGCGTAAAACTTTTTCCAAATTTTTGGGAAACGGATTCAAGTAACGTAAATGCGCCGAAGACACTGAATGCCCCTGCTTCTTTAATTTTTCAACAGCGACGGTGATGGCTCCATAAGTTTCGCCCCATCCCAAAATCAACAGATCACCAACGGCGGCTCCATTAATTTCAAGCTCGGGAATATCATTCGCAATGCGCGCCACTTTTTCAACGCGAAGTTTGACCATCTTTTCGTGATTGATTGGGTCGTAATTGACATTACCGGTGACATCCGCTTTTTCCAACCCACCAATGCGATGCTCCAAATTTTTGGTTCCAGGAATCGCCCAGGGACGGGCCAACGTTTGTTTGTCGCGCAAATAAGGATGATAAACCCCTTCTCCATTTTTTTCAGCGCAATATTTCACCTCGACACGAGGGAGTTTGCTCATATCCGGAATGAGCCACGGCTCGGCGCCGTTTGCCAGATAACCGTCGGACAAGAAAATAACCGGTGTCATGTATTTAATAGCGAGACGAATCGCCTCGTAAGCCATGTAGAAACAATCGCCAGGAGTGGCAGGAGCCACAATGGGAATCGGGCTTTCGCCATTCCGTCCAAATAAACATTGGAGCAAATCCCCTTGCTCGGTTTTTGTCGGAAGACCTGTCGACGGACCGCCACGCTGAACGTTCAAAATCACCACGGGAAGTTCCGCCATCACCGCCAAGTTGATCGCTTCGGCTTTGAGACACAAGCCAGGACCGCTAGTGCCGGTCACCGCAATGCCGCCAGCAAAAGCGCTGCCGATGGCGGCACCAATCGCCGCAATTTCGTCTTCCGCCTGAAAACATTTGATCCCGAAACTTTTGAGTTTTGAAAGTTCGTGCAAAACATCCGAAGCCGGCGTGATGGGATAGCTGGCGTAAAAAAGAGGATGCCCCGCCAAATGCGCCGCAGCCACCAAACCCAAGGCGGTCGCCTCGTTCCCCATGATGTGTCGATATTCCCCGGCGCTCAACTTGGCCGGCGATACAGAATAGTGGGTGTCAAAAATTTCGACCGTCTCCCCGTAATTGTAACCAGCCACCATCGCTTTTTCGTTGGCATCGCTCACGTCGGGATTTTTTCCGAATTTTTCGTGAATCCATTTGACGGTCACCTCCATCGAGCGGTCAAACATCCAGTACATCAACCCCAACGCAAAAAAGTTTTTGCATCGATCGATTTCTTTTCTCGAAAGTTTCGATCCCTCGAGAGCTTTGTGTGTCAAGGTCGTCACGGGCGTTTCGAAAACACGATGATTCTTCAATGTCCCATCGGTCAGCGGGTTGGATTTATACCCGGCCAGCTTGATATTATCTTCGGTGAAGGCGTCGACATTCACCACAACAATTCCCCCCTTGTCGATATCCGCAATATTAGTTCTGAGTGCTGCGGGATTCATCGCCACCAACACATTGGGAGAATCACCGGGAGTAAAAATTTCGTTCGATGAAAAATGGACTTGATATCCGGACACTCCCGCCAACGAACCGGCTGGTGCCCGAATTTCGGCCGGATAATCGGGAAGCGTGCTGATGTCGTTTCCCAAAATAGCGGAAGTTTTCGTAAACTGGGTTCCGGTTAATTGCATGCCATCGCCGGAATCTCCCGCAAATCGAATCACCACATCCGTTAATTCTGTTCTCGTCTTGCTCATTTTTTTTCTTCTCCTTTTTTCACAAATCCGTCACCCCGGCGAAAGCCGGGGTCCATCGATGGATGCCGCATCAAGTGCGGCATGACGACCTTTTCTAGGCCCCTTCTGGTGCATCGGATATCTGTTGCGGGTTTGGAGGAAGATTAAAAACTTCGCTCGGAAAAAAACCGGCCAGATACCTCACCACATCCTTCACATTAATAGTCCCCAAAATACTTCCATCGGTATTCACCACCGGCAAATTGCGATATCCCCCTTCGCTCATTAATTTGATCACGGTTCCAACCGTTTGATTAATTTTCAGAGTCTTAGGGTTGGGACTCATGAAATTTCCAATTGGATTTTTTAAAGAAGAAAGTGTCGGAACTATTTTGCGTAAAACATCTCTCTCGGTAAAAATGCCAATCAACTTCCCTTTATCATGAATCAGAACACACCCGACTCTTTTCACCTTCATTTGCGGAATGACATCTTGTACCAAACTCCCCTTTTCCACCAGAAGGGGTTCCCGGATGGGAAGGCGGGTCAAACGATCTCTTGTGAGGAATCCTTCTATTTTCATATTGTTAGCTCAATCTCACACCGCCTTTAGCGGCTTAGTTTACATATAAGTCATACGATTAACAAGATGTGTCAAGAAACTCAATTACATTTTATTAATCGAAAAGGCTCGGAGGACACCGGAACCGGAGAGAAAATAAAAGTGAGAATCGTCTTCAACCGCATTTCCCAAAAAACCGCCGGAGATCGAAAATTTCTGAAGAGTTTTTCCACTTTGACGACTGAGAATAAATCCAAAATTCTGTTGGCTCCCCACCATCACCGTATCATCCATAATCAATGGCGCTGAGAGAGCCCCCGAGTCCAAGGGATTTTGCCACAACCTCTTTCCATTTTTTTTATCAAAGGCTATTATTTTTCCATCGGCGGAAGAAAGGATGAGACTATTTTCATCCACACTTATGTCCGAGCCACTCTTAACTGGGACTTGCCATAAAATTTGGCCGGAGGATGACAACGCAAGGCACGAACCAAAATAGCCAACGACATAGAGTATTCCATTATCCAAAAGTACACCCGCATCCACATCCCAAAAATTGGCATTGGGCTCCGCAAAATTTTTACTCCAATTAATCGCCCCACTTAACGAAAGGTTGACTACCTGACCATCGGCAAACCCTACAAACAGATGATCGTTTACGAGAATGACCGGCGCATTTCCCCGCATGGTTATTTTTTTCTCAAACCCTTTAACATAGGTGGACCAACGAAGAGTCCCTGTTTGCAAATCGATGGCCGACACTTCACGGCTGGTGTTCACCACATACACGTCGTTCGCCGACGCCGCCGGTCTGGCTAAAATTTCTCCCCCTACAAATAATTTCCACTTCTCACTTCCATCGGACGTATTCAGGGCATAAATGTCCCCTTTATTATTGCCGAACAAAACAAGATCCGACTCGACCACGGCCTTTGAGGCAATCGGCCCGCTGGTTTTAACATGCCATAAAACTTTTCCTCGCTGGACATCAATGGCATAAAAAATACCGGAATGGGTCCCTACATACAGAACGCCATTAGCCAAGGTTGGTGACGCCATTTCGGGAAAATATTTCTTTTTGGATTTTCCGGTCTGAAGAGCGCGGCTCCAAAAGGGACGAACCACTTTTTGTTCGACACTTTTATTTTTCGCTACTTGGTCGTTGAGGGCCCTAAATTGAGAGGCTTCGCCCAGAACAAAATTCAGGCGCTTGTTATCGATTTTTTCATTTCCAGCAAAAGAAAGTGGAGAGAAAATGAAGAGAAGGGCTAAAATAGAAACACTATACTTATTTATGTGATTCATTAACTTTTCATACTGAAATATTTATTATGTTTTCAAAAGCAGGAGACGATTCCGGACCAGTTTTTGCAAATAAACATCCGAGTCTTCGCCACCCGATTCGGATAATTTTTCGTAAAGAGCCTTGGCCTCGGCTGTTTTGCCGGCGGCTTCGAGGATTTCCCCCCGGAGATACCGAAAATAATTTCCCAAAAGCCCCTCTTCACCACGCGGACCGGAACTAGACAATAGAGCCAGCACTTCGTCGTTTTTCCCTTGCTGCCACAAAAGCTGAGCCTCCCCCCACAACGCCACCGAACCAAAAACGGAAGGAAGTTTGTCGACCGAAGTTTTCAGCGCGCTTTGCGCCTCGTCAATTTTATCCTGCCGCACTTCTTCACTGGCCAATAAAACTTGCGCCATTTCAGCTACGGGATACGAAGAATATTTTTTGACAATTTCTTGATAAGTCGGTTTCGGATCAGCCTTTCCTTCTGCCTGGAAAAAAAGTTCGCTGATTTTATTAAGATCGCTCGATTTTTTCTGATTCATAAAAAGAACCAACAATCCCGCAACGATAACAAGGCCCAAAACCACCAAGATGGGACGCTTATTGCTGGAAAAATAACGGATCGAATGATCGACCAACGAAACAAACTCGTCCGGTTTCTTTTTGTTACTGTGCGGAAGATTTTTGTAGAGAGGCATTGCAGATATCCTGTAGCATAAATGATGAGGGTTAAGAAACTTCTTTTTTTGATCAATTACTCATCATCCAACCGAAATAACTTTTTGAGGAGATCGTGCGCGGTCGTGTGGTGACGGTGACGGCCCGATTTTAGAGTGATGACCGGGTCGTGCAAGATTTTTCCTACAATCGACTCGGTGCATTTTTCGACCGCTTTTTTTTCTTCAACCGACAATCCGGCCAGACGTCCCAACGTGCGGGTGAGTTCGCGTTGGCGAATCGATTCGAACTTTTTTCCCAGAAGAGCAATGACAGGTTCCTCGTGGATAATCGATTCGTAAAATTGCGACGCCTCTTTTTCGATCATCTCCTCGGCCCGCAACGCCTCTTCTTGCCGCTCACCGACGTTAGAAGTCACGACGCGATGAAGGTCGTCGATGTTGTAGAGGTAAACGTTGGAGAGGGTGTTGACTTTTTCTTCCACGTTGCGAGGAACGCCGAGGTCGATGAAAAACATCGGACGATGACGCCGTTTTTCCATCACTTGTGAAATCTGTTCGTGAGAAATAAAAGCCTCTGGCGCTCCCGAGGATGAAATGACTAGATCAGCATCGAGCAAAACCTCTCCCAATTTTTCGAGAGGAAGAGCCACTCCGGCTCCCTCCTGCAAAAGGTCAGTGGCGCGGGCGACATTTCGATTGAGCAGGCAAATATCAAAAACCCCCTCTTCTTCCAAACGGGCAATCACCAACTCTCCAATTTCTCCGGCGCCGATGAGCACCACTTTTTTTGTGGAAAGATCCTCAAAAATTTTCTTGGCCAGCTCCACACCGGCACTTCCTACCGAAACCGCTTTGGCCGAAATTTTTGTGGCGGAACGCACTTTTTTGGAAACAAATAGTGCTCGTTCTAAAAAACGGTTGAGAAAAAGCCCCGACGTCCGATACGTTTGAGCAAAACGATAAGCCTCTTTCACTTGGCCGACAATCTGCGGCTCGCCAACCACCAGTGAGTCGAGGCTAGAAGTCACGCGAAACAAATGTTTCACCGCATCCAACGAGCAATAATGATAGAGGTACGGATTGATGTCCGAAGGTTCGATCCCTTTGAAGCGGCACAAATAATCGGTGATCGTCGGCACTACTTCTTCCGCGTTAGAGCTGGCCGCGTACACTTCAACGCGATTGCAAGTGGACAAAATAAGCCCCTCGTCCACCGCGTCGAGCGTGATTAACTGATGCAACGCCTCGGGCAACAGATCGTTGGCAATAGCCGCCCGTTCGCGCAGCGCCACGGGAGCTGTTTTGTGATTGAGTCCGACAATAATATAATCCATATTTTTTCTTAATGCTGATTCCAAAAAAGTAAAAAAAGAAGCGCCACTAATCCCAACCCCGAAAGTAAAATTCCTCTTTTTCCAATCCATCCCTTGGGAATTCTCAAATTCAAAAAAAGAGCCAGAAAAATCCAGACGCCAAACGACAATATTTGAGTCGTGTTGTTCGTCACATAAAGCCCTAACGTGGACTTGGACCAACCAGCGCCGGTAATAATTCCCACGGTGAACAAGGCAAAGCCGGTCCAGAGCGATTTCGAATGAATTTGATCGAGCGTTTCCAGAGGGGGAAAACGGTCCAAAATTCCTCCGCTCTGTTTATGTTTGATACGATATTCCTGAATGAGATAAATCACCCCCACCACAAACGCGACGCTGAAAATAGACAAACTTAAAAAAACGAAAGTCAGGTGCAAAAAAGCCCAGGGATTTTGAAGAACAGGACTGAGTGATCGGTAATCAACCACTCCCGTTAAACTGTTGATGAAAAAAACCAGAGAGACCGGAAGCAAAATAATTCCCGTCACCGAAAAACGGTAAAAAAGACAGAGCGTGGCAAACACCAAAATAATTCCAAGACTGGTGAGTTGAAAACTATCAAAACTGGTAATGAGAAAAGGATACCCCTGCCGCATGAAGTGAAGCCCCAGAAAAAAAACATGGAACAGAAGCCCCGCCAACGTCACACGCAGCGCGATGCCTGAAAGAATTTTTTTGTTGAACACCACTCGTAACATATAAGTGAAGGTCGCTGCGAGATAAAAACCAAGCACGGTGGTAAATCCGCTAAAAAAGGGAATGGTTTGGGTCATGAGTCAAATCTTTCTTTGAGCCACTGCTCCGCTTCTAACCGCGAGCCTTTTCGCAATAATTCGCGCAACGGAGTCACATCCATTCGGGACAATTGTTCGATGAGATTGGTTTTGCCCGAATCTAAAAGTTCGCGGCGTTTGCGAGACAAAAGGCTCAAAAGTTCTCCCATCTCGGAACCGTACTGCCTCTCTAGTTCGATGCGAACCTGTTTTGAAAGAGAGGGAACTTTGCCGCTGGTCGAAACGGTCACCATAAAATCGCCCCGCGTCACGCGTGAAGGAATGACAAAATCGCACAGCTCGGCATCGTCGGCAACATTGCAAAAAATACGTCGGCGTTGGCACATTTCGGCGATATGTTTATTTTGGGTACGATCGTTGGTCGCCACAAAAACCAGCAAAACGCCCCCCAAGTCGACCTCGCGCATCCGTCGGTTGATCCAAACCAGCTTGTTTTCGCTAGCCTGCTTCCTTACTTCTTCGCTCGCCTCGGGGGAAACAACCGTGACCCGCGCGCCAGCTTCCATCAGCCCCAAAATGCGCCGGGTCGCCACTTCTCCCGCACCAACCACCATGACCGGTTTTTTGGATAAATCGAGTTGAATGGGATAGTACTTCACGAAAATGGTTCTAGTTCAGCCCAACAAAAGCGTCAAGGGAGGAGAGAGTTGAATTCTATCGATTGTTTATCCTTGGAAAGGTTCGCTTCGATTGAATCCCCCTCCTTGAAACCACCGGATAAAATCTGGATGGAAAGAGGATCGAGCACCATTTTTTGCAGAGTGCGTTTGAGGGGACGGGCACCGTAGACTGGGTCGTAGCCGACTCGGCCGAGAAGGTCGAGAACGTCCGGTGTGAAGGTGAGAAAAATTTTTCGTCGTTCGAGTAGGGCTGATAGGCGCGAGGTTTGAATGTCAACTATCTTTCTTAAAGCTTCGGCGCCTAACGAATTGAAATAAATAATATCGTCGATGCGGTTAAGAAATTCAGGCTTGAACGTTTGTTTCAAAAGCATCGCCATTTCTTTTTCCGCCTTTTTGCGGTCGTCACCGGCTTCGAGAATCGCCTGCGAGCCGACATTGCTCGTCATGATGATAACGGTGTTTTTAAAATCGACCGTACGCCCTTGTCCATCGGTCAGGCGACCATCGTCTAAAATTTGCAAAAGAATATTGAAAACATCGGGATGCGCTTTTTCGATTTCGTCCAACAGAAGAACCGCGTAAGGGCGGCGCCGAACCGCTTCGGTTAAGTATCCTCCTTCTTCATAGCCGACATAACCGGGAGGAGCACCGATCAGACGGGCGACCGAATGTTTCTCCATAAATTCCGACATGTCGATGCGAACCATCGCCTGCTCGTTGTCAAAAAGAAATTCAGCCAGTGCCTTGGCGGTTTCGGTCTTTCCGACGCCAGTCGGCCCCAAAAAAATAAACGAACCGATCGGGCGGTTGGCATCTTGCAAGCCGGCACGCGCGCGGCGTACCGCATTTGAAACTTTAGTGAGCGCATTCTCTTGCCCGATCACGCGCGCCTTGAGACGTTCTTCCATGTGCAGAAGTTTTTGCGATTCCCCCTCTAAAAGACGAGTCACCGGAATGCCGGTCCAGCGTGCAACAATTTCGGCGATGTCTTCCTCCCCCACTTCTTCTTTGAGCATTTTTACATTTTTTTGAATGGTGGCAAGATGTTTGTTTTCGGTTTCCAATTTTTTGCCGAGCTCGTGCAGTTTTCCATATTTAAGCTCGGCCGCTTTGTTCAGATCCCCTTGTCGCTCCGCCCGTTCCGATTCGATTTTGGTTTGTTCGATCTCTTCTTTGACTTTTCGGATTTTCGAAATCCCCTCTTTTTCGTTTTGCCAGTGGGCTTTCAGCGTGCGTGATTTTTCCTGAAACTCCGCCAATTCTTTTTCCAATTTTTGCAGACGTTCCTTCGAAGGTTTGTCGTTCTCCTTGCTCAAAGCCTGTTTTTCAATTTGAAGCTGGATGACTTTACGTTCGATCTCGTCGATCTCGGAAGGCATCGAGGCAATTTCGATTCGCAAACGGGAAGCCGCTTCGTCCATCAAGTCAATCGCCTTGTCGGGCAAAAAACGATCGGCAATGTAACGATGCGAAAGAGTGGCGGCCGCCACCAACGCCGCATCTTGAATACGCACGCCATGATGAACTTCGTAACGCTCTTTCAAACCTCGAAGAATGGCAATGGTATCGGCAACCGACGGCTCGCCGACAAACACCGGCTGAAACCGGCGCTCGAACGCCGCATCTTTTTCAATATGTTTTCGATATTCGTCAAGAGTCGTCGCCCCCACGCACTTTAGCTCGCCACGGGCCAGCGCCGGCTTGAGCATGTTACTGGCATCCATCGCCCCTTCGGCGCCACCGGCTCCGACAAGCGTGTGAAGTTCGTCGATGAAAAGAATAATTTGTCCGTCCGATTGCACAACTTCTTTCATCACCGCTTTGAGACGATCCTCGAACTCTCCGCGATATTTGGCGCCGGCAATCAAAGAACCTAAATCGAGGGCGATCACTTTTTTATTTTTGAGCGTGTCGGGAATATCCCCATTGGAGATTCGAATAGCCAGCCCTTCGACGATGGCCGTTTTCCCAACCCCCGGCTCGCCGATGAGCACCGGATTATTTTTGGTTCGACGCGACAACACCTGAATCACGCGACGCACTTCTTCATCGCGCCCAATAACCGGATCGAGTTTTCCCTGAGCAGCCAACTTGGTGAGATCGCGCGCATAGCGCTCGAGCGCTTGATATTTTTCTTCGGGATTAGGATCGGATACTCGTTGATTACCGCGAATTTCCAAAAGTGCTTTCAGCAAAGTATCGCGCGTAATCCCCTGCTTCTTCAATACCTCCGCGGCTTTGGTGTCGGCACTATCAAGCAGAGAGAGGATGAGATGCTCGGTGGAAACGTAATCGTCTTTGAGTTTTTGCGCTTCGCTTGAAGCCTTATTCAACAGAACCCGGATTTTCGGCGAAACATATTCGCCCACCGCTCCCGACACGCGAGGCATTTTTTCGAGCTCGACTTCGAGCGCACGAGCGACGTTGGAAGGTTCGATCCCCATTTTTTGGAGAAGCGGAATGACAACGCCATCCTTTTGATGAAGCAAAACCCAAAGCAAATGTTCAGGTTCCACCTGTTGGTGTTCCCTTTCCAACGCCGCATTCTGAGCATCGCTAAGCGCTTCCTGAACTTTGACTGTAAGTTTGTCGGTACGCATAAAATAACTAACTCACCTTACGCGAATATATCTAATCCGTCACCCCGTCGTGTAGTAAGACGGGGTCCATTTGCATTTAAAAATGGATACCGGCTTAAAACCGCCGGTATGACGATGAGTTAAATTACCACCGCGTCAGGTGAGTAACTAATTCTTTCGGAAGGCAAAATAATACATATTCGGCCCACGGGCTAAACCAAACCGCACCACGGCACCTGACGGAATTTTTTTGAACACGTCTTGAAAATCGGCAACATTTTGAACGCTGTTTGCGTTGATCTCCAAAAGTAAATCCCCCTCTTCAATACCAATCGACTCCGCAAACCCTCCCGCATCAACCGAAGTGACCACCACCCCTCTATTAAGACGGGTCTGCATTTTTTCGCTGGAAGTCAAATCGCGCAATGACATTCCCAAAATTTTCGCCTCGGTTCCAGCAGAGCCGGAAGCCAAGGCGCTTTCAGCCGAACCCAAAACCACATCGCGTTCATACTTCTGCCCTTCATGTAAAAATTGGATTTTAATAGCGCTCCCCGGCATCAATTGAGAAATTTGAACGGGCAGAGCATGAGAATCGGAAATGTCGGTTCCCTGCACTGACAAAATGACATCTCCCATCTTTATTCCCGCCTGATCGGCTGGACCACCAGAAATCACTTGGCTAACAACGGCTCCCTGCGATTTTGTCAATCCCATTTTAGTGGCCTCGATCTGACTCATGTCACGAATTGCCACCCCTAACCATCCACGCGACACGCTTCCTTTGGAAATGAGTTGCGGAACAATTTCTTTGGCTATGTTCACCGGAATGGCAAAACCGATCCCCTGCCCCGACGCAATAATGGCCGCATTAATTCCCACCACTTCACCATTGGTATTGAAAAGAGGTCCGCCACTGTTGCCTGGATTAATGGAAGCATCGGTCTGAATAAAATCATCGTAAGGACCCGCCCCCAGAACACGGGCCTTGGCGGAGACAATTCCAGCAGTCACGGTTTGTCCCAGACCAAAAGGATTTCCAACCGCCACAACCCAATCCCCCACGTCAATTTTGTCAGAATCACCCAGCGTCACCGACGGAAAATTTCCATCGGGATGAAGCGGGCGGATCACCGCCAAATCCTGTTTTTCGTCGCGCCCCACTATCTTGGCTTCAATCTCGCGACCGTCATCGAGCTTCACCACAATTTCATCCGCCCCTTCGATCACATGGTTATTGGTGAGAATATCCCCTTTTGAATTAATAATAAACCCAGTTCCCAAACTGTGCATCTCTTGCTTGGCAGGGGTTCCCTGGCTGGGATTCATTCCCTGAAAAAATGGATTGCCGCTCCACGGATTGAAAGAGCGTGTTTTAATTTCTTTGGTGGTGGCAATATTCACCACCGCCGGTTTTACTTTTTTGACAAGCTCCGAAAAAGTGTTTGGTGGAGAAATGGCAATGCCCTTGGGCACCAAAAGATCGGCGGGACTATTATTAAAGTAGGGGGATGGAGCCATTGGGGTTGTCTGACTCTTTCCCAAAATAAAAATGCCAAATAAGTAACTGGCGCCAATCACCACTAAAAAAATTAAAACTATTTTTTTGGTATTCATAGAATGAGACTCACTGTTTTTTACTAACTTCTAAATATTGCATACGAAGTTCGAAAAGAATTTGTTGGATCAATTTTTCTTCATCCGAGTTCAAATTGCCTTTTGTTTTTGTTTCCATCATTTCCAAGATAGAAATAGTCTGCTTGGCAGAAGCCAAATCGGTTGCTGGTTTATTTGTCGCCGGATGGTTAATCAGGCCTAAGGTGATTTGGACCGAAGAAGCTAACGAAAGAACAAAGGTGGAAAAATTAATTTCGAATTCGGGCGCTTTGAGTGTTTCATTTTTATTATCATGTTCGGACATAAAACTCTCCTTGGAATTAAAAGTAAATGATTTCAGTAAGTTATATCACCACTCCTTTTGTAAATGTAAGAGCCTTACTAAGAATTGTCAAGAGATCGAAATTATGTAACAACTTTTTAGGATTTTTGCCGATAACTGTATTGCAGTCCATAGAGAGGAAAACCTATGAAACGTTTATTTCTTTTAACACTTTTTCTCAGTTTTCTGGGCGCTTGTGCCACGCAATCAACCACAACCACAAGTGGGGGCACTGAAGGGACCACCGATCCCAGCATCACAGCCCTTGGCACCCAAGCTAATCTGACTTTTACTTTTGAAATTCAGATTAAATCCGATTCCGATTCCTCTATCGATTTTGATATTCCCTTCCCCAGCAGTTACACCGTTCCCCTGTATGTCGACTCGGATGGAACTGTTTCGATGCAGGCTGGCGATTTTCCACGAATGGTTTATCGCGTCTGCAAAACCGACTCCACCACTTCGGGATGTATGAGTAATTACAGTGGCGCCACGTTTGATGTCGATGTGGTTATCGACTCGTGCGGCACCAGCGTCACCGACACCAATTGCGGCGATGCTGACGGCACCGTTTATACCGGCATTCTGGGAGACGATGGTTCGATTTATATTAACGCCCTGAGCATGCGGATGCGACTCTTTGCAGCCACTTCATCGGTCAATGGTTACACCGCCACCGATGGCAACAGCGGCCTGGCCGTTCTATCAAGAATGAGCGTAAATATTTCCACCGCCAATGTCGCCTCGGGTACCTTATCGGCTAGCGGTTCGCCCATCGATGCCGACAATAAAGTCACTCTCGTCTCGGCTGGCCTTATTCCATCGGATATTGCCGTGATTGGAGATGCCCATTATCTTTCGTCCCTCGCAGGAACTTTTGATATGGATCCGCTCAGCTTGCTTCAATGAAATTATTCTTCTCACCTCATTCAATCTCTGATAGAAATATCTTCTGATGTATGAACAAGAATACGGAAAGGCTATTGAGGCGGCGCGATTAGCGGGAGATATCATTGCCAACTATTTTGGGAAATCGTTGACTGTGCATCAAAAAGGAAACGATCAACCGGTCACAAAAGCAGATCAAGAAGCCAACGAGATTATCCAAAAAACTCTCCTTTCGGCTTTTCCCGATGACGCCTGGCTTTCCGAAGAAACTAAAGACAATCCGGATCGCTTGAAAAAAGAAAGAGTCTGGATAGTCGATCCGCTCGACGGCACCAAAGAATTTATCAACAACATTCCCGAATTTGCCGTTTCAATTGCACTGGTTCTTCGCGGAAAACCGGTTGTCGGCGTTATTTATAATCCGATCACCGACGAACTCTATTCCGCCCGTCGTGGAGAAGGAGCTTTTTTAAATCGCCACCCCATTCGAACAACTTCCAAAAAAGATTTGGAAAAAGCACACATCCTCGCCAGCCGCTCCGAGGTCTCTAAGGGAGAATGGCACCCTTACGTCGGACGCTGCATGATCCACCCGTTGGGAGGGATGGCCTACAAAATGGCCCGCGTCGCCGCAGGTTCGGCCGACGGCAGTTTCAGTCTTTTGCCTAAAAGCGAATGGGACATTTGTGCGGGAGTTTTGTTGATCGAAGAAGCCAAGGGAGAAGTCAGTCTGCCTGACGGAAAACCATTTCACTTCAACAACACAAATTTTGTTTTTCCGGGAATTGTCTACGGAAATTCTTCTATTTACAAACAGCTTTTGGGTCTGATTTCCTCATCGAAGAAAAGTTTGAATCGTTTTTAAGATTCTTTGATCTTTTTTAGCAACTGTATCGCCGCTTAGCTTCCCCCAAAATTTTCTAAGGCTTGTAGCGCGACAATTTCTCCCTGCTCTTGAACAAAATGTCCTGCTTGTTCCAATTCAAAAGGAACGGGACATCCTTTAATACAACTTCTCATTGGCTTCATCACTTCGGGGCCCAAGATTGGGTCTTTCATTCCAATGGCCATAAAACTTTGACCCTGCCATTGGTTTTTCCACCATAAAAGAGCTTTGCGTGAAATCTCCGCACCGGGCGCCTCAGCATGATCGGGCACCAAGTTTGGAAATGTACGAACCCCTGCTTTGAAATCTTTTGAAGGAAAAGGAGCTGAGTATGCCGCTGCTTCTGCTTGCGAAAGATGTGGCGTCCATTTTTGCATCAGATCACCTACATTCAAATCAGGGCGTGATTGATTAAAGGCCCGCCATTTTAAAAAGGCTTCATTGACACTACCTGTACCAAACGCTGTATTCATAATTAAAAGTCGTTTAAATCTCTCGGGCATTTCCATAGGAATAGTCAACCCAAGCACGCCGCCCCAATCTTGGCAAACCAAGGTGATGTTTTTTAAATCCAATTTTTTGATGAATTCAATGAGTGATGAACGGTGAAAATTGAATGTGTAGACTTTATCTTCAATAGGCTTGTCTGATTTTCCGAAACCAAAAAGATCCGGCGCCACAACTCTGCCGCCACTTTTTACAAAAATGGGAATCATTTTACGATAGAGATAAGACCAAGTTGGCTCGCCGTGCAGACACAAAAAAGTAGCCGCGCTATTTTTGGGCCCTTCATCGAGATAGTGAAGTCGCAAACCATCGTACCCACTCAAATCGCTGATGTAATTTGGTGCAAAAGGATAACAGGGAAGATTATGAAAACGGTCATCGGGTGTTCTTAATGCTTTAATCATATTGTGCGCCCGGCAGGACTCGAACCTGCTACCCCGAACTTAGAAGGCTCGTGCTCTATCCAGATGAGCTACGGGCGCGTGTGGAGAAAAGAATAATCAATCATTGAAAAGAAGGCAAGATTTGAGTATGAAGAGTCATGTCCGAGCTCGCCAAAAAAGAATGCATCCCCTGCCGCGGAGGAATTCCCCCTCTTTCAGGAAATGCCATCAAAGGTTTTTTGGATCAAATTAATTCTGACTGGAAAGTCATCAACGCGCATCATCTCGAACGGGAATTTGTTTTTGCGGATTTTAAAGAGGCACTCGGCTTCACCAACAAAGTGGGCGCGCTTGCCGAAGCGCAAGGACATCATCCTGATATTACTCTCGCCTGGGGAAAAGTGCGGATCACTCTTTGGACTCACAAAATTGATGGATTGGCCGAAAGTGATTTTATTTTAGCCGCGAAGATTGACGAGCTCTGAAAATAATTTTTTATCCTTCCAAATTCCCGCCCGGGTTAGAACAAAATCATAACGCACAGGATCTTCCGGAAGCAATTGGCTAAAATGAGAGGTCATCTCCACCACCGTTTTCATATTCGCCTGTCGGCGGCGAGTCATCCGCAACAAGCGGCCCAGCCGAAACATGTGGGTGTCGAGAGGAATTAATAATTTTGAGGGAGAAATTTTGTCCCAACCCCCCGGATCAACTGCATCCGAGCGAATCATCCAGCGTAAATACATCGACAAACGTTTGCAGGCGCTTCCGTCGATGGGAGATGGAAGAAGATTAGCGCGCATTCCTAAGGCAGACCGCGTGATCTCCTGCACAAAAAAAGAAGCGGCTGTAACAATATTTAAATCTTTTTCTTGATACCCCGCCTTGAGACAAGCTTGTAGCGATCCATATTTTTTGAGAACAGTTCGGACTCCTGAAAAAAGCGCCGCGATGTCTTTTCCCGTATGCCAACGATGTTTGAAAGAAAAATAAATTTTTTGAAGTTGTTGGTCGGAATTGTTTTCGATAAAAGCACGCGGACTTTTTCCCATCGGTTTCAAGATGAGAGAAACACTTTTGAGAATTTGCGTTACATTGCCATAAGCAAGACTGGACGCGATCAAGCCCACAATTTCGCGATCTTCGAGGCGAGGATACGCATACAAAAACTCGAGAGGATCGGGATGAACAAAGTCGCGCCGATTGTAACGGGCATACAATTCTTCCAACAGGTCTCTATTTATTTTTTTAATTTTTCGCTTCACCCGACTCCCCAACCAAAATAAGGACTTGCAGGCCCCCTTCTTTTTTATTGAAAAAATTCAATTTAAATTTGCAAACAGTTGCAATTTCCAAACAGAGACTCAAACCAATCCCAATGCCATCTTGCATCACCCCCCGATTGAGTGCTTCCAACAAGGGAGTGGGCATTCCTCCTCCAAAATCTTCCACGGAAATAAAAACCACTTCTTTGTTGCGTCCTAGTTCGATCAGGCAGGAAGAAGTGATGGGAGTATGCCGCTTGATATTACGAATGAGATTGTCAATCAACCGGTAGAGAAGATCGGGGTCCACCACCACTTGCATCGGCTCGGCGGGACGGCCGCTCGCAGAGCGAACGGCACCTGGGGCGCCAGAGGCGCTGTTCCGGCCCCAGACAATTTCGCGGCCGAGCATTTTACGCCAAGTGTCGATATGGCTTTCAACCCAGTTGCCCAATTCACAGGGGATGGGCTGATAAGCCGCTTTTTCACCGCGAAAAATTTTCGAAACGGTCGAGACCACATTTTCCATCCGCTGAATTTCTTCCAACGAACTCACCAACACTTTTGCATATTCTTCCGAAGAAGCAGTTTGCTTGGCCAAAACATTTTGAGCCTCTCCACTTAAGATGGTGAGCGGATTGCGAAGCTCATGCGCCAGATAACGACTCAGCCGACTCATGCCATAGAGAGAACTTTTTATTTTCACGGTTAACAAATTAATTCCCACCACAATATCTTTCAGATACCCACCAGGCCTTGTTAACAAAAGAGGACGCCATTCTTTGGTTTCGGAAAGGGAAAGAGTATTGAGATAATGAGCAATTGCCTTCACCGGAGCCAGAAGACGCTCTGTTAAAAAGTTGGAAATAAAAAAAGCCAACATCGAGACAAACACAAAAAGAGTCAACGCTTCCCCCTTGGTGGCATTGATAACGTCCTTAAAACGAGGGTACGACATGGCAATTTGAAGATAATAATCTTTTCCGGTGTTGGCTTTGTAAGGCAACGTGAGCACCCGATATTTTTTGGTTTTTCCGTCGTAATCGCTGAAAGAAGGCTTGAGCGCCGGCTGCATGACGCTATGAAAATCTTCTTCGGACGGTGGAATAGTGCTGAACATGAGTTTCCCACGCTTGGTAAAAACACGAACAACCTGATTCATGCGGGCCAAATGAAGGGCATCTTCGATAAAGCTGTCGAGTTGCTGGAATTTCTCTAAGCCGTGATAATCAGAAATGCCGAGCGAAATAAGAGTGGTAGCCGTTGATTGTAATTCTTGCTCGATGGAAACACGATTATTTTTGATCAGAATCCAAACTGTTACCGTTTCCGCGACAACCGTGCAAATCGCGGCGATCAGCCACATGCTTAACGCAATTCTCCATTGGAGGGAGCGGGTCATAGATCGGCATCGCCGGCCCAATAGCCAGTGCCGCGGCGGCTATGGATAAGCTTGGGTTCGAAGTCCTTATCCACCTTGTTTCGAAGATGGTTGACTAAAACCTCGATGACGTTGCTTTCGGGGTAATATTGAATTTCCCAAATATTGCTTAAAAGTTCGGGTTTTGAATAAACACGATTTGGTTTTTTGATTAAAAAAGCCAAAAGCTTATATTCCTTGGCTGTCAAGAGAATGCGGGTTCCATTACGTTCGACACGCTGCGTGTCCAAATAAAGTGTCAGGTCTTTATAGCGCAAAAGATTATCACGCCCATCCGGGTCAGCGGAAACACGCCGACAGACGGCGCGCAGGCGGGCAATGAGTTCCGAAATTTCGAAGGGTTTTCCCAAATAATCATCCGCGCCGGAACTAAGCCCCTCCACCTTATCATCTACATCAGACAGTGCGCTGAGAATAAGAATCTTGGTTGAAGGGCTGCGGGTCCGAATCCGAGGGATTGCGGTCATCGCATCGACCCCCCCTAATAAACGGTCGAGGACAATCGCGTCGTAGGTATGAGAAAGAAGGGCCGAAAAAAGTTCATCCAAATTGGAGGCCACATCGACCGAAATTTCAGAACTCGATAAACCTTTTTTAAGAAAATTAAGAACCTTCGGCTCGTCTTCAACAATAAGAACTTTCATGAATCACTTCTATTACAATCAAACAGACCAATCAAGAGAGAACAGACACACACACTTAAAAAAAAATAACCTTGGCATCAGGGGGATCTCATGAGAGATAATTATACTCTTTATGAGTGAAGGAATTTTTCATGAAAAAATTATTTTTATTATTTTTATTGATGGTCGGGCTCTTTCTGATAAGCCTCACAACACCTGTCAGAGCTCAGCCACACCCACATCCTCACCCCGACAGGCAAATGACAAGAAATCCACTACAAAATCATCCGTCCAGCCCATCCAGACCGGATCATCCTCCCGTTCCATCAAGACCAGACAATGAAAAAATAGAAAAATGTGATTGCGGAATGGACGAAGACGGCGAATGCAACCCCTGCCCGAGAGATAGAAAATAGAAAAATAAATTGTGCGCCCAGACAGATTCGAACTGCCGACCCTCTGGTTCGAAGCCAGATGCTCTATCCAGCTGAGCTATGGGCGCTTCATAGGAGAACATAGCGATTTTTCATCTGGCTTTGCCAGTGAAAAATAAAGGTAGGTATTTAGCCACTTTACAAGCTTTGAAGAATTGATTAAAACGGGTATCTAATGGTGAGCGTAGCTCAACGGTAGAGCACTGGTTTGTGGAACCAGTGGTTGCGGGTTCGATCCCCGTCGCTCACCCATTTGTAGAAAGATAATTTTGGAGAAGAGGAAACGTAACCGGCTCGTAAATACCTGTGCTGAATTTTTCTTTCACATCCTGTAAAAAATGATGCTCCCCTTTTTGGGTTAAAGTTCCAACCTTTGAAGCGTGTCTTAATTGCGCCACCATGTCTCGGGCATAAACAATTTTCAGTTTTCCTGTCGGATCGGCCTTGAGGCAATATGATTTTTCGAAGTTTTTTAAAAAATCCACCATCGAGGCGACCGCTTTTTGTTTATAATTTTTGATATCGTGTTCGGAAAGTTTCCAAACCGATTTTGACGCATAAGTTAAAGCCAATTTTTTGTAATGCTTCAATTTTTGAATCATCAATAAACTATTAAAAATTTTCTTGTTGGTTCGAAAAGAAAAAAAGGTCCGTTTCAAATGTCCTTCAAGAAGCGCATCGTCTTTGGCATAGCGTTCGTCTTTAAAACTTCCCATCATCTTCCAATATTTGTCGGCAACCGAAAGATCAAAACGCATTTCCCAATAAACATGGTTCAACAATTTTGTATTCCAACTCCGGATCATTTTATAAGGAATAAAAAAATTGTGCGCCACCGTGTCCGCGGCCAGATGGGCCAAATACCCCAACATAAAAGCCTTTTGCGAATCGTCTTTCGCCTTATTTTCAAAAAGATCGTAAGCCACTTTCCAGTTGTGGCAATTATAAAGATACCCGCGCAAATCCTTTCCCAGCGTGATATCAGCGGCAACGACACCATAGAGAAAATGGTCCTGGTGTTTGGAGATGAGTTTCTTGACCAGCGGGGCAAAAAGGATTAGGGAATTGAGGGCCTGCCCGGCATATTCCAAATGAGTCGCCGGACCCCAAGCATGAGCCATCGAAGAAGTTAAAAAGAGAACGAGAAAGAGAAAAACAATCATCAAGTCACACCTTACACCTTTATGTCGGATCAAATCAAGGAGTCGGTCAAATTTCATTTAGAGAGTATTCAAGGAATGGGAATAAGCGAAATACCTTCTTCTCCTCCCCTTTGTAAGGGGAGGTCAGGTGGGGTAGAGATTTCGACGCAAGATCTACCTCCCCTAACCCCTCCTTACAAAGGAGGGGAAACACAACAAAAATTATCGGAGCTCCGCAATGAGATCGGCGACTGTACTCGTTGTGTGTTGCACAAAGGCCGGCATCAACTTGTATTTGGTGTAGGAAATCCAAATGCCTCTCTGATGTTTATCGGCGAGGGGCCAGGAGCCGATGAAGATTTGAAAGGAGAGCCGTTTGTCGGACGCGCGGGGCAGCTGTTGACTAAAATGATCGAAGCGATGGGAATTAAAAGAAGCGAAGTCTACATTGCCAACGTGGTAAAATGTCGCCCTCCAGGAAACAGAAATCCGGAGCCGGTAGAAATTGCCACCTGCATTCCGTTTCTCAAACAACAGATCGAAATCATTCGCCCAAAAGTTGTAGTAACGTTGGGAAAATTTGCCTCGCAAACTTTGCTTCAAACCGAAATTCCCATCACCAAACTCCGCGGAGAGTTTCAAACGTATGAAGGGGCCCAACTGATGCCTACCTATCACCCTGCCTTTTTGCTCCGAAATCCCAACATGAAAAGAGCGGTGTGGGAGGATTTGAAAAAGGTGATGAAAAAATTGGGACTCAAGGAATCAGCACAGTGAGCTTTGGCCCACGAGTTATTTGGAAAAAATCAACCGGCGGTTTCATGTCACCATCAATCGTGTAGGGAAGTGGTGTGGCCAACTGGATTGTCATTTCGGTAGCAGATTCTTCAAGTAAATTGGGACACCCGGACGGACGACCCAAATACATCATCGGTACATACGAGAGAATATTTCGCGGAGGAAGAGAAAATCCAATCGCGTGAAATTGGTCTGGAAATTTGTCGACTAAATAAAATGTTTTAAAATTAAGCCCCAGCTGGTTGATGGAACCGGAATACAGTGCCGAATAATTGGCATAAGGCCATTTTTTACCGTTGACCGTAACCTCGGCATCAAAACGCTCGAACATTTTTCGCGCAAAAGGGCCATTAATGATAGCGGAGGAAATGGCCATAAACAGGGTCTTGGCCGCCACTAGCGGATTTAAATTTCCGTTACTATAATAGTTGTCCATGAAATTGTAGATAACCCCCATTCCAAAAATAAAACCATATTCGTCATTCACTTTCATCAACGTCACTTCACAAGTTTGAAAAGGGAGGTCTTCGTGGTATTTCACCAAAAGATCGGAAAGAATTTTTTCGGACGCTCCATAAATTCCCAACGCCGAAGCGACTGTATTTAATGTGCCACCACGCAACAAACAAATTTTAGGTAACGGTTTGTCACCATAAACCTGCAAAAATGTGGTCAACGTACAATGATTGGTCCCGTCACCACCACTGATCGCCAAAATATCGATATCGCGCGTTTTGAATTCGTCGGCTACACGACGCAGATCGTGCAGATCCTCCGTCTGCTTGCACGAGGCTTTATCTCCAACAATAAAAGCCATCTGTTTGATCTTCTCAGGATCTTTTTTGTACTTTTTCGAGTACGGATTGAGAATAACACCTATGCCAGGCATAATATTTTCCTCGCCTCCCCTATCGTTGCAATTTTTCGTTTATGTTTTTTCGCCAAATACAACACCTGTGCTACCAACTCTGCATTTCCTTTGGCCAAGACCCCTTTACGGATATAAATATTATCTTCCAACCCCGTCCGCACGTGACCGCCGTGAGTGATGGCGTATTCGATCATCGGGAGCTGATTTTTTCCAATGCCTGAAGCAGACCAGCTAGAACCTGCGGGAATTTTTTTGAGAATAAATTCCAAATTCTCATTACTTGCCGAAAGCCAACCAGGACCGCCGAGAATAATGTTAAAATGAAGCGGTGGTGTCAACAATCCCTTTTGTAAAAGCTGTATAGCAGTTTCAACCATAGCCACATCAAAAATTTCGAGCTCGGGTTTGATCCTAAGCTTTTTCATTTTTTCAGCCAGAATCTGGATCATCGGAATCGTGTTCAAGAAAACAGCGTTTCCAAAATTAACACTCCCGAGCGTGAGTGACCCCATCTCGGGCCCGGAATCCAAGGTTTGCAGGCGGTCTTTGAAAGAGTCGTGAACATCCCCGCCGGTGGAAACCTGAAAAATCAATTTTGTTTTTTGGCGAAGAGCGTCGATGATCGAGCGGATTCTTTGCGAATCGCAGGTCGGTTTTCCCGCATCGTCACGCACATGAAGATGAAAAACGTGCGCTCCCAGCTTGGCGATGCGAACCCCTTCTGCAATGATTTCATCGGGCGTCACCGGCAAACAAGAAGTTTCGGCCTTAGTCAGCTCTGCTCCGATACCCGCAACGGTGATGATGAGTGGGTGATCCATTTGTGTGGGAGGTACTTTTATCAACCATGGGAATCAAAAAAGATATTCCCCTTTGCTTTTGAAAAAGTAATTTCAAACTTATCAAAAATATCCAATTGTCCCAGCAAAAGGGGAACCGAATCAGACTGAATCCAGATAACCTCTGTTTTGATTTTAGTATCCCCAATCCAAAGGGTAAGAGGACGAAGAAAACCGTTGGTTCGTCCGCCAATTCCCCCCAGGTTAATTCCTTTATCGTGAGAATTCGCCTCAAAACCCAGTGCAATTCCTAGAGGGCGATTAATGACTGTCCTGTCCGCTCCAGAATCAATCAGAAAATCAAAAAAAATCCGTTGGCCCGAGATTTCCAATTGGACTTCGGCGTAAGGGCGAAGAGTTGTCTTTTCAGGTCCAAGTTTTTTGGATTTATAGGAAAAAGTATAACGCATAAGCGGCAAGACCGGCTTCTTCTACATACGTAATATGGGGGGAAGGTTTAAGAGTTGAGATCTTTTTGATCACCTCTCCAAGATCGCGTCCATGGGCGACAATATGATCCTTATGCACAGCGATCCATTCACCAAGATACTGAGCCTCAACCTCGGGATGATTGACTAACCACAAATATTCTTTTGTAGGCGTTGATTCCATTACAGTCTATCGTAACAATGATAGGTTGGAGTGGCAAATGGTATTTTAAAATCCCCTCCCCTGGCGTTATCCGCTCCTCCAAACTACCGGCGCTTGCCCGCCGGCCTTTTGGAGGGGACAAGCAAGGGAGGGAATGAAAAAAGTTTTAGAGGCCGGTAACAGGAAGAGTATGAACTGGAATGTTAGGAGCCTGTCTTTCAAAAGCTCCAATGCTGTAGTAATAAGCAAAGCGCATGCCAACCCATCTTCAAAACCAGTGTTCCAAAAATATTTTATCAAACAGTTTGTTATGATTAAGTTTTCAGACAC
>OBEQ011841729.1_pt1 | contig 41840 bp, 34 predicted proteins | sample 1670901 | NCBI WGS metagenome assembly OBEQ01 (sample SAMEA104232315, study PRJEB22302) | groundwater metagenome | biome: forest; feature: aquifer; material: groundwater | place: USA | collected 2011-08-07 | depth 5.4 m
GGGAGTGAAGCGACTGAAATCGCCAAGGACGTCCCCAAAATCCGAACTCGACCGAATCAATAGCCTGTTGCAGAGTGGATTTTTAGAGACCGGAAAGCTCATGAAATTCTTTCCGAAGGCTTTTTCAACACCCTGTTAATCGTAGCGAATGGGCTGCCGGCCGCGCAGGTCCCGGCCCTGATACTCTATCAGCGGGCCAATGGAACCCGTGGCGCCCCGCAACCCCGAAGCTCTCTGCGTATCGTGTGCCGTCCGGAACGGTGCGGTCCGTGCGGATACCGAAGTGGGGGGAGCCTCTTCCAGGATGAAGATCCCGTTCCAATTCATGGCATACACCTCGCCCTCCGCATCCTCACCGAAGGAGAAAATGGGTTCCTTGTTGAAGGATCCTATTTCTGTGACGACGGGCGCGGCGGCATACGGATTGTCCATCACCTTCATCTTGGAATAGTAATCCGCGAAGAAATACTGCCCGGTCCGCGCGGGCATGGCCTTGCCCCGGTACACCACGCCGCCGATAACGGCCGCGCCTCCCGAAGGATAGGTGAACAGAGGCGGCGTATACGCGGCGCAACTGGCCACGTTGCAGACCTTGCCTTCCATGTTCCCCCAGCCGTAGTTCATTCCGGGCCTGATGATATCCACCTCTTCCCAACTGTCCTGCCCCACGTCCCCGACGATGAGCGCGCCGGCGCCGCCGTTGGCGGCCTTGTCCCAATGGATCCGGTAGGGATTGCGCAGGCCCATGGCGTAAATCTCGCTCCGCCCCTTGCCCGGCCAATCCGGATTGTCCGCGGGAATCCGGTACTCCTTGCCCGCGTCCTTTCCATCCACGTTGATGCGCAGGATCTTCCCGTGGAACACGTCCAGGCTCTGGGCCCAGGCCCGGCTGATGTCCCCTTTGTTCCCGTCCCCGATCCCCAGGAACAGGTTCTTGCCGTTGTCGAAGGCCAGGGAACCGGCGTTGTGGTGCATGCCTCCCGTGGTGATGGCCAGCAATTGCCGCTTGGAAGCGGGATCGCCCTGGGTCGCGGTCGCGGGATCGCCGATCACCTTGTATTCGAAAAGACCGTCGTTGCCGCTATCGTTGTAGGTGTAGTACAGATAGAACCGGCCGTAGCCGTACGCGCTCTTGGTCACGAAATCGGGATGGAAGGCCATGCCGATCAGGCCCGATTCATCGTTGATGCACAGACAGGAAACGGAAGCGACCTTCATGAAGACGGCGCCCGTCTTCGCGGACTTGTCCGGAAAAACGGTAATGGTCCCGTTGCGTTGGGCGATCCACACCCGGGCGTCCCCGACATGGACCATGGCCATGGCCATGGCGTTGACGGACTCGAACACTGAGCGGCCCTTCAAGGGCGCGGCCAGCGCCCGGCCCTGCGGCACGGCAAGGAAAAATCCGGCCAGCCAGCTCCCGGCGAGCAGAACCAGCGCCCGGGACTTCAGTTGGGATCGTTTGCACTGTGCCATGATGAGTTTCGCCTTCCGGTGATGGGAGCGGAATGATTTCAGCGGATTAGAACAGGACTTTTCCGGAATGCAGCGACTCGCCCTGGCGGATCAGCAGCAAGTGCAGGCGCAGGACCGCGCCCTTACGGACAAAGACATGCACGCCCGGATCCACGGCCCGGATTTCCCCCTCCAGTGAACCGTCCAGGCCGCGCAGGGTCAGGCTATAAGAACCGTGCAGGTCCACCATGACTTCGAGACGGCCGGAGCGGGCCGAACGAATGGTCGTGGCGGCCTGCAGTGCCGCATCGGAAGCCCGCGGGCGTCCGGATGTTCCCGTCGCGGCCGGATTCCAGGTCCGGAGCGACGATAGGTTCAGCGTGTACCACGCCTCGTTGTCGAAAGGCGCCTGCCCGGCCACGGACTTGATGCCGGTGAGTTTGAAATGCACCACCCGGTCCAGGGTGAGTTTGTCGACTTTGACATGTATCCGCATTCCGTCCGCGGAAGTCTCCACCGCCGCGGCCGCGATGGATCCGCTCGCATCGTTGACGCGGCCTTCCCCATAGGCCTCCTTGCGCACGTACTTCCATTGGTCCAAAGCGATGGCGGCTTTGACGGCCGTGGTCTTATCCACCGGCTGGGTGAAACCGATTTCGAACCCGTCCGCGAGCAGGCGGATGGCTTTCATCTCGAACGCCGGCGCGCCGGGCTTGGGAGCCAACCGATACATGGGCGTTACCCCATCGACGGGCAGGCTGCCGATATGTTCGATGGTGCCCAGGTACAGCGCCCCGTCCGGCCCCCAGGCCAAGCGGTTGATGGCCGCCGCGCCCATGCCCCGGCAGAACCAGAACACCGCCCCTTGGTATTCGCCCTGCACCGTGTCCACGTTGACGCGCACCAGGCCGGGATTGTTGGCGTCGCCCATGAGCCAATCGCCCCGGTAGGCGCCGTCGGGTACGCAGATGGGCTGGGTCGGGGAACTGCGCACGTCCCCGTGGGGAAGCCACGCGACCGGCGGCTGGTAGGGAAATCCTTCCGCGAAGTTGGGCGTGCTGTTGCGATGTCCGTAGAACTTGCCCGGCTTGATCAAGGAGAAGGTGCTGGACGGGAACCAGCCGCCCTGGTTGTCCGTCACGAACATCTCGCCCGTAGGGCCGATGTTCAGGCCGTTGGGCGAGCGCAGGCCTCCCGCGACCGCTTCCAGCTTGCCCGCCAGGTCCCATTTCAGGAAGGCGCCGCTCTTGCCGCTCGTCGGCGGCACGTTGGACAGGCCCTCCAGACCGATGCTGCCGGAATAGGGCGCGTAGAAGGAGCCCTTATAATACTGGGGCGTGAACAGGTATTGATGCCACCAACGGCCGCGGTTCCAAGTGCCTTCATCCGGCCAGTCGACCACCTTCTTGCGGTTGGCCTTGAGGTCCGCCGGGGTTTCGTTGACCAGGATGCGGTATTGCGCGTCGCGATCGGCGACGTAGATGGTGTCGTGCACGATGGTGACGCCGGTAATCTGCATCCAGTTGTTCGCAATCTCCTTGACCTGGATTCCCGCGGCGGGACCGGTGACGCCGCTGATCACGATCAAGCGGGCCAAGGGGCTGGCGGCGGGGACGTCGCCGTAGGGCGGGACCACCTGCGCGGTGCCCAGCACGAGTCGGCCATCGGAGAGGAAGCCCATGCCCATGGTGCGCCACTGTTCGGGCATGGCGATTTCGGAAAGTTCGTAGGCGGGATGGACCACGTCGGTGATGGCGGCGTCCACGGCCTCCAAGCCAACGCCCATCAGCATTATTATGCTCATGGCCAAGCTCAAGACAGAGCTGAAGCCCAGACTCAAGGCCGGACTCGATTCCGCGCCTGCAACCAACCCCGATCCGCCTGCGCGGATCCGCATCCCTATCACTCTCATCCCGCTCTCCCCGCCGTTCATGCAAACATGCGGGCCACCACAGCCCGCGGGCGCCGATGTGGATCATGCGCCTGGGCCGAATATAGGCGCGGTCCGCGGCGCGGGTTTGCGCTCCTGGAGGGAAGGGAATGTTTTAGGGAAGGGCGGAAAAAAACCTGCCTCAATCCGAGGAGAATCGCCAATGTCAACGCGGTTTGTGGACAAGGTGGTCCACGAATTCTCACAACAACGGATGCGCGTCCGGGATCATCCTTCGGCGGGAACGCCCGGTTTCAAAACCTCCATCATAGCCTTGGCCAATTGCGAGGCCGTAAAAGGTTTTTGGATGAAGGAGACGCCCTCCGCCATCAAATCCTGTTGGAAGATGATATCGTCGGTATGCCCGGACATGAACAGCACGCGGCTATCAGGGCGCAGACGGTTGAAGTGTTGCGCCAGTTCCCGCCCATTTAGGTTGGGCATCATCAGGTCCGTCAACAGCATGTGGATCGGACCCTGATGAGATTCCAGGACAGCCAAGGCCTCGATTCCATTCGCCGCTTGCAAAACCGTATACCCGTACTTTTCCAATGCCTTGGCGACGAACGCGCGCACCACCGTTTCGTCTTCGGCAAGCAACACGACTTCCCCGCCCCGATCTCCCGCCACTTCGGCGGACGGGACCGGCGCGGAACAATCCGCCTCATGATCCGTGCGGGGCAGGTAAATCCGGAAAGAAGATCCCTTTCCCGGACTGCTGTCCACCAGGATGTGGCCGCCGCTCTGTTCCACAATGCCCTGCACGGTGGCCAGCCCCATTCCCGTTCCTTTGCCGAACGCCTTGGTGGTGAAAAAAGGATCGAACGCCTGGGCCAGGACCTTCTTGGTCATTCCCGTGCCCGTATCGCTCACGGATAACATCACATAGGCTTGCCCCGCCGCTTCGGGATGCCGGAGGGCATAGTCTCCATCCACCTCCGCATTGCGGCTCTTGATGGTGATTTTTCCGCCGCGGGACATGGAATCCCGCGCGTTGATCACCAGATTCATCAGGATCTGCTGCATCTGCACCAGGTCCGCCTTCACGCACCCTAAAACGGGATCAAGATCCCGCTTCAGGATCACGGAACCATCGATCAACCTTTCCAACATGGCATACATGTCGGACACGACGGTGTTGATGCTGAGGATCTTGGGTGCCAGGATCTGCTGCCGGCTGAAAGCCAGCAATTGCCGGGTGAGGGCCGTGGAGCGCTCTCCCGCGAGAAGGATTTGGGACAGGTAATCGTGCAACGGTCCATCCGCTTCGACCATGGACAGGGCCAGGCCCGCATATCCGTTGATGGCCGTAAGCATGTTGTTGAAATCATGGGCGATGCCTCCGGAAAGCCTCCCCATGGCTTCCAGCTTTTTGGATTGGCGCAGGGACTCCTGGCTACGAAACAGGGCCTTTTCCGCATCCTTGCGGGAGGTCACGTCCCGGATATTGCATTGGATCACCCGTTCATCGCCCACATCATAGACATTGCTGACGAATTCCACTTCCCGACTCAATCCCTGCTTGGTTTTCAACGGTAAATCGTCATAGCGAATGAAACCCTTTTCCTTCAAGGTCCGGAACGCGCTCCGGTTGGCTTCGATGTCGTGAAAGAGACCGATTTCCCACAACTGCTTTCCCACAAGCTCCACGTGGGAATATCCGAGAAAATTCAGCAGGAAGGGGTTGGCGTCGAAAATATGCCCGCCCTCGGCATCCAGGAGAAGAATTCCGTCCTGGGCGGTTTCAAACAACCGCCGGTAGCGGATCTCGGATCGCCGCAAGCGGTCTACCGACTCGATGGGCTCGGTGAAATCGTGCTCCGGCTGCGGGACGTTGATGGGCGGAATGCCCTTATCCTCATCGGTTTTCATTTAGCCTCCGAGGATGTTCGCGCCCTGGTCCGGCGCGCCATCCTGTCCGCTCCTCGGCACATGCGGAGGCACTCCCTTCCGGAATTTCGGAAAGGAATACCTGGGAATTACATTTACGGGGACCTGGATACAAACCTAATCGTATCGATCGCACATTAATAAAATTGATGTCGTAATAATTGTCACGGATGCTTCCGAACTTACCGCAACTTGGGGATCGGCAATCCCGGCGTGGAGGGTTTATTGGCGAGGCGGAACCGGAATCCGGGCGGGGCGGAACCCTCCGCATGGAATACGTCATGTTCGTTTGAAATCGGGTGCGTCCCTGCGCTGCGGGAAAAGGCGGAGAGAGGCCGTATGCAGCGGTGGATACGGCGGCATCCACCGGAAGCATCCGGCTGAGGTTGGGCCGCGGATCGGCCAAACGCGCATCCCTTGGCGCTTTTAGGGGTCGCCGGCCACGCCGTTACCGGGCCCGGGACGGCGCGCGTCCAACTCTTGGAATGCGCAAAGAAACCGATAAATACTATACTCTGGGGTTCCTGTTTCCCCGAATTCCGCATTCTCGTATGGAGCGATCATGAGCCTGTTCAGCCTGCTGGCAAAGAAGCGTTTCGGACCCTTTTTCGGGGTCCAATTCATGGGAGCCTTGAATGACAATCTGTTCAAGAACACCATGGTCATCATGTTCGCGTTCCGGGCGGCGAGCGAAGCGGAATCCGGACTGGTAACCAACCTGGCGGCGGGACTATTCATGTTGCCCTTCTTCCTCTTCTCCGGAGTGGCCGGGCAAATCGCCGACAAGTTCGACAAATCCCAAGTGATGCGGACGATCAAGGCCGCGGAGATCGGCATCATGCTGATCGGCTCCGTGGGATTCTTCACCGGCCACAAGGTCCTGCTCTTCGTCACCCTGTTCCTGATGGGCGTGCATTCGGCCTTCTTCGGCCCCGCCAAATACAGCATCCTGCCGCAGCATCTGGCCGAAGGCGAACTGATGACCGGCAATGCCCTGGTGGAAATGGGCACCTTCCTCGCCATCCTCATCGGCACGCTGGCAGGCGGCCTGCTCGCGGGCCATCAGGACGTCCACATCATCTCCGGCGCCATCGTAGGCGTGGCCATCGTCGGCTTTCTCGTCGCGCTCAAGATTCCCGCCGCCCCCGCCGTGGTCCCCGATCTGAAACTGTCCTGGAATCCCTTCAGCCAATCCGCCGTCCTCACCCGCATCATCCGCAAGAAGCAGGTGCTGTTCAATTCGGTCCTCGCCATCTCCTGGTTCTGGTATTTCGGCGCGACCCTGTTGGCCCAGCTCCCGAATTTCACCAAGCACATGCTGCACGGCGATGAAGCCGTGGTCACCATGCTGCTCTCCATCTTTTCGCTTTCCATCGGCATCGGCTCCGTGCTTTGCGCCAAGCTGTCCCGGGGCGAAATCGAATTGGGCTTGGTCCCCATCGGCGCCTTGGGCCTCACGGTATTCTGCGCCGATCTCGCCTTCATCGCCTATCCGCCCGCGGGCGTCGCGCTGATGGGCGTGAGCGCCTTGCTGCACGGCCCCTACGCCTCGGCGGGCATCCGCGTCATGATCGACCTGGGCCTGGTCGGCGTGTTCGGCAGCCTGTTCATCGTCCCCCTGTACGCGCTCATCCAGTCCCGCGCGGACGAGGAGACCCGCTCCCGCGTGATCGCGGCCAACAACATCTACAACTCCCTGTTCATGGTGGTCTCGGCCTTCGTCGCCATGGCGCTCTTCAAGATCGGCTTCACCACCGTGGAAGTCCTGTTCTTCACGGCCATCCTCAACCTGGTGGTCACGGCCTACATCTTCATGCTCATCCCCGAGTTCGTGATGCGCTTCGTGGTCTGGCTGCTGGCCAGCACCATCTACCGCCTGCGCTACTCCGGCCGCGACCTGGTTCCGCGCCACGGCCCCGCCGTCATCGTCTGCAACCACGTCAGCTTCATCGACTGGTTCGTCATCACCGCGGCCTGCCGCCGCCCGGTCCACTTCGTCATGGATCACGCCATGTTCAAGAATCCCTTCCTGGGCTGGGCCTTCCGCCTGTCCAAGGCCATCCCCATCGCCCCCGCCAAAGAGGATGCGGCCATGAAGGAGAAGGCCTTCGAGCTCATCTCCAAGGAACTCCGCGATGACAACCTGGTCTGCATCTTCCCGGAAGGCAAGATCACCTACGACGGCACGCTCAACCCGTTCCGCCCCGGCGTGGAACGCATCCTGGCCAAGGACGCCGTGCCCGTGGTCCCCATGGCCATCACGGGACTGTGGGGCAGTTTCTTCAGCCGCAAGGCCGGCAAGGCCATGTCCACCGTGCCCAAGCCCAGCCGCCGCCGGATCAACGTCAGCATCGGCGCACCCATGCCCGCCGCGACCAAGGCGGAAGCCATGGAAGCGGAAGTGCGCCGCCTTCTGAACACGGGGAATATCGGGGATACCGGAGAGCACACGGTAGATACGTCCGCTGAATCCGGTTCCCAAGCGCAAACCCGGCGCTCGGAATCGCTGGCTTGATTTCAGTGCCCCGTCCTAGGAACGATTGCGAAGCAGTGCCGGGGAGTGTCGGATATGCGCGCTGATCCGGCCAGTGCGGCTGATCGGGCCGATTCGGAGAAGGAGAAGATCCTCAACGTCCCCAATCTGATCAGCTTCTACCGGCTGGCCAACTTCCCGGTCCTCATCTGGATGGCTGCCACGGGGCGCGAGCATCTGTTCGCGATCTTCTTCTCCATCAACCTCGTCAGCGACATCCTCGATGGCCTCATTACCCGGGCCTTTAAGCTGGCGACCCGCTTCGGTGCGCGCCTGGACTCCCTGGCGGACATGAGCACCTATCTCACCGCCTTCTCCGGCATTTATTATTTCAAGTGGCCGGACCTGCGCGACCACGCCGTCCTGCTCTTCACCGCCATCGTGTTCTACCTGGGCACCTACGCCGTCTCCTACCTCCGCTTCGGAAAATTTCCCAGCCTGCACCTCTATTCATGCAAGATCGGCGCGTATCTTCAGGGTTTCTTTTTCTTCGCCTTGTTCGTCTGGGGCTTCCACCTTTGGTTGTTCCGCGTGGCCCTGATCTGGGGCATCGCATCCTGGATTGAGGAGGTTGCGGTGCTGTTGCTGCAAAAGGAATCGGGTTCCGACGCCCGAGGGCTATATTGGGTCCTTAAGTCCAAGGGTGCTTGACCCGGTCCCTGAACCTGCTCCTGACCCCGATTACATGGACGGGACTGCCTTTCGTCCAATCCGAAACGCGCACGATTGGAAACACCATGTCCCGCACCATCACCGCACACCGCACTCTCCCCGTTCTCGTACTTACCGCAACCACCTTGCTGTCCGCCATGACTACGCCAACCCGGTCGCCCGTGGAAGCAAGTTCCATCGCCACCCCCGACGCGCAGCGCTGGGCCTTCGTGCCCATCCTCATGTCCAACGCCGAAACGGGCGTGCAGGGCGGCGCGTTGGTGATCCGGTTCCTGAATCCCGGCGACACGGTTAATAAATCCTCCACCGTCGGTTTCGCGGCGCGCTTGTCACAGAAGGGCCAGGTAGAGGTCAACCTGTTCCCGGAATGGTACCTGAACCAGAATCTGTACCATATCACCGCGGACTTCAACTACATCCGCTGGCCCGCCGATTATTACGGCCAGGGCAACGGCAGCGACATCCCCAAGGACAGCGCCGACTCCTATCTCGCCCAGGGCCTGAACGGTGACGCGACCGTGGAGCGGGAGTGGTTCAGGAATTTCTCCGCCGGGCCCCAGGCGCTGTTCAACTACGAGGAAATCGATCCCAAGGGCACCCACGGCCTGCTGACCGATACGGTGACGGGACGCAAAGGCGGACTCACCAGCGGCCTGGGCGGCGTGATGACCTATGACGGGCGCGACGCCGTCTATTGGGCCCGGCGCGGCACCTTCCTGCGCGCCAAAGCCGCCTGGTACCGCGAGGCCTGGGGCAGCGGGTTCGACTACGACAGCTATTGCCTGGAAGCGCGCCAATTCATCCCCATGTTCGGGACCGGCGCCCTGGGGGTATCCGCCGTGTTACAGCTCAAAGGCGGCGACGTGCCCTTCCGGGATCTGTCCACGGCCGACGGCGACCACAACCTGCGCGGCCTGGTGCGCGGTAAGTACCGGGACAACCATCTCCTGCTGCTGCAAAGCGAGTATAAATCCTACCTGCCCGATGTCGGCTGGCTGAGCAGCCCTTGGATCCGCAACCGGCTCGGCTACGCCGTGTTCGCGGAAACCGGTCAGGTGGCCCACAAGACGGAGGATTTCGCGTGGGAGGGGTTCCGGTCGGATTTCGGATTCGGACTGCGGTATGCTCTCAATCCCGCGCAGCGCATGAACATCCGCGTGGATATCGGGTTCGTGGACGGGACGGTCGCTCCCGCCATCAACATCAAGGAAGCGTTCTGAAGAGCTGAAGGGGTCTATCACGTCCGGACGCGTCGAAGCGCCGGAACGCCCTGGCCTGGAGCCTCGGTCCGGGGTATCATGGCCGTTACGGGTTGCCGGTATCGTAGCGTGCGACCAGGACTCCGGGCCTGACTGTGCTGGGCACCTTGCCCGCCCCGCTCCATTCCCAGCGCGCACCGTCCCATGCCAATCCGCCCGCATTGCGCCCCTGCACATCGGCCAGGACCATGCGGCTTCCCGTCGCCCCGGCGGGCAAGGCGGGGATCTTTCCATCGCCCATGAAGGTCACGGCCAGGCGCTGGCCCGGAACCAGGCCCGGACGGCCGTGCTCCAGGAATTTCCCGTCCAATACTGTAGGCGCTTCAAAGGGTTTGCTGAAATCCGGCAGATCCGTGCGGACCACCAGAACGCTGAATTTGGAATGCGTGGTGGACGTGGGAGACCAGTCGCTGGTGCTGCCGCCGTAAAAGGTCTGCAGGCTCACTTGATCCACCATGGCGACGGTGGCCGCCACGTTGCCGCGCCACTTGATGCCGGTCATGTCCGTCACCTTGGCGCCGTTAAGCCATGCCTGCGCGCTGCCATTGCTTTGTCCGGGCGTGTTGACCACCACATGCTCGGTGATCCGGTTCCAGACGCTCTTCTTGAAGGTGAGACCGTTGGAAAAGTCCTTCGAATCGCCGCAGCCGGAGACGCGGTCCTGATGATAATAGTAGAAGTGGCCGCCGCCGTTCTCATGCCACATGAAGCGCGCGCTCCAGCCGTCAGGAACGATGTCACGGCATCCGGAGGTGTGCGATCCGCCCACCAGCCCGGGGAGCTTGCCGCCTTTGACCCATTGCCAATCGCTTTCGAACCAGACCTGGTAGTCCAGGTAGTATTCGTCGGCGGCGGGCAACTTGACATAGCTGGTGGGTACGCCCTGTACCACGTCCACGCCGAATTTGTTGCCGGGATAAGTGACCGCGTAGCCGTTGATGACCGAGACCACGTTGGCCTGGGCGGCGGTTGCGATGAGGGCCGACAGGATGAGAAGACGGGTCGAAACCGTCCTTGCCGTTTTCCGCATTTTATTCTCCACGTTGGAACACCCGAAAACAACGTCCACCCCTGGCAAACCTATGGCCCAAAGCGAAAGCCCACAGGTAAAAAAACGGCATCAAAGCGGTCTTTACCTTCCCGGAACCGGGGTATTTCCGACACAGGAAAGCGCCGGGATAGCGGCGAGGGAATATTAATTGCGGGGACGTAGACGGAGCCGTGGTTTTAAGTTCCATTGCGGATCATGATCCCCGATCGCCAGTCCCTGATCCTCCAATGCCGCGAACTCCTCTCCGGCCGCAAGGCCGAATACCTGCGGGAACTGCGCAACCTCGACGAAGCCGCGGCGGGGGAAACCAAAAGCAGCGCGGGGGACAAGTATGAGACGGGGCGGGAAATGATCGCCCAAGCCCGCAATCTCATCGCGCGGAACCTGGCCGAAGCGGAAGCGGGCCTGGAAACCTTGGGCCGGATGGCCGCGGCCCCGCTCGGGGACAGGATCGGATTCGGATCCCTGGTGGAGACCTCCCTGGGTTGGCACCTGATCGGCGCGAGCCTGGGGGAAACGGAAATCGGCGGGACCGTGGTGCGCATGATTTCCCTGGCCAGCCCCATCGGCGCCGCGATAAGGGGAAAGGCCAAGGGCGATCGGATTCCGTGGCGCGGGTCGGACCTGGAAATCCTCCAGGTACCTCACAAGTTACCTCAGGCGCCTTAATCCCGTTTTTGGGGAAGCCATTCAGGAGTAGCCCGGACACGCCATGATGCATTCTCGGCAAGCGTGCGCGCATTCCATCAAAACATCCTCCGTATTTCCCGTCGTGAATGCCGCCGCGGAGGATTTCCGGCTGAAGCCGAATTCGCCGTGCATCAACACCGGAGCCATCGCGCCCTTGAGCGGCACTCCTTCCGTGGACGCCGTCGGCGCCGCGCGGGTTGTGGGCGGTCGGATCGACATGGGGGCCTATGAGAATCCGGAGCAGCACGTCATGGTTCATGCCGGCGTGGGAAAGGGTTGATGTCGTTGGTGTCCATTTCCATATGGTTGAATTCCAAGAGGTAAACCGCATCGCTACCCGAGGCATTTCCTCCGTACCATTTCCTCATTCTGTAAATCAGTCCACGATTCTCCATGGTTGCTCCGGAATCCCGACCGCTGGAACACCCGCACACCCAAGGTTGCCCCCAGGTTTTATAAATGACCGAATCCCCTTTATAAGTTTCGGCAAAGGAAGAACCCGTTTTATCCTCGCCTCGGAAAAACAAGCCATCGGTGGGGTTCCAGCGCCTCCCAAATACATTCGCCCATTCACTTACTTGCTCTTCCTGAATCGAGAATTCACCATGTGTGTAGACGCATGAAACGAGACCGCGAAAGGAGTATGGACGGGCGTCCGGCAGGTTGATTTGACCGGCTTCCTTCGGTTCGCCGACGGCAGGATCCAATCCTTTAAGGGACGGCCGGATTGGGTTTCTCCAACTCCTCCACGAAGATCCGGGAAATCCCGGAATAGTCCCGGCCGAAATGATGGCCGCCAGGCAACGAGATGCAAACCGCCAGGGACGAGTCCAGCTGCGGGCACACGGTATCCTCCTCCTCTTTTCCATGGATGCAGATGATGCGCTTGCCCCGCAGCTTTTCCCCCTGGGGCAGGATGAGGGCGCCGGTCGATTTTTTGGGGATCCAATCGGAGAGATGGAATTCCATTTCATAGCGCGTCTCCACGCCGATCAAGCCGATCAAGGCCACGCGTTCCAGAATGTCCGGCGGCAGGCGGGACGCGATGGCCGGAAGCATATCCGCCCCCAGGCTGTAGCCGATCAGCGCCACCTGCTCCTTCTTCCAGACGGAAAGGTAACGGCGTATGATGCGCTCCAAATCGCGGGACGCGGAGGCTTCCGTTCTGGGAGTCCACAGATACCGGGGAGCGTTCCATCCGACCACGCTTATCCCGTTCCGCGCCAGGGATCCGGCCAGTTCCTTGTCCAGGCGCGCCCACCCTCCCGCGCCGGTCAGCAGGATCGTGAAAACCTTTTTCGGGTTCGACGCGGATGAGGGAACCTCGATCAGCGGCAGATCCTTCAGAGCGTCTCCGGCCACGGGGGCGGAATCCCGGAGGCAACCGGAAAGGAGGAGGCTGACGAAGAGAAGGGGCGCGAGGGCGGATTGCTTTTGGGTAACTGGTGCGTTACCTCGACGGCGGATTCCGATCACCGGGACACCAGTCCCTTCATGCCGCCGGAAATCAAGGTGGCCAGGTTGGATAGGACGACCGGAAGGGCGATGCCGCCCGGAGAGGCCAGGAACCGGGGCTTCCATACCGGATCGAATTTCTCCTTGTACTGGCGCAGTCCCTGGAAGTTGTAGAAATGCTCTCCGTGTTCGAACAGGAAGGTTCCCATCCGCGCCCAGGCGGGCGCCAGGTTCCCGCCGGTGATTCCGGAAAGCGGCGCCATTCCGAGATTGAACCAGTGGAATCCTTCCGCCTTGCCGTAAGCGAGCAGGGAGATGATCAGGAACTCCATGACCTCCCGCGGCGCGGATTCGTGGAAGCGCATCAGATCGATGCTCAATTCCTCTTTTCCGCCGCCTGGCCAGAGATTGGCGAAGGCGAGGACGCGCCCTTCCTTCAGGGCGATGGCGACGGGGCAGGCCCGCAGATACGCCGGTTCGAAATAGCCGAGGGAGAAGCGTTTTTCCCGGGTATTCTTCGATCGGAGCCAGGACTCGGACACTGCGCGCAGCTCTTCCATCCGCGCATCCACCTGATCGGGCGCAAGCACCTGGAAGGAAATCCCCGCTTTTTCGGCGTGGCGCAGGCAATAACGCATGGACTTCGCCTCGGGGCTTTCGAGGTTGAACCGGTCCAGGGGAATCAACGCCTCTTCGCCGAGTTTCATGAAGGACAGGCCGATTTCGATGTACTGGGCCAAACGGCTTTCATCCACCTGGTAGAACACGGGATAGGCCGCATACTGATCGCAGAGGCGCCGGAAGCTCCAGATGAGTTCTTGGGATTCCTCCTCCGGACCCACGGGATCCCCCATGGCCACCAGGCTGCGGCCGGCCCCGGCGAACATGATGAAGGCGTTCCCCTTCCCATTGAAGAGCAGGGACTTGTCCCCGACCAGGGAAAGGTAGGCGAAGGATTTGGCGTTGCCTTTGGCGATCGGTTCCGCCTTCGCGATTTCATCCGGGCCCGTCGGAGTGAGGGTCGCCTTGCCGATGGGCGGATGCAGGGTGCGCCAGATGGAGAACAGGCAGACTGCTCCGGCGACTCCGACGGAAGCGCGGAGGAACCGCGACGCATTGGCGTGGAGCGCGAAGTTCCACCAGAGGTCGTGGCGGTATTCCATGTGCTTGTAGGAGAAGAACCCCAACCAGAGGGCGGACAGGAGGGCCATGCCGATGAACGCGATCCAGGCGGGCGTGAAAGACTCTTCGCGGAAGGGCGTTTCGCGATGGAAGGCCCCGCGGCCGAAGATCAGAATCAGCAGGACCATTCCCAATACGGTGGCTTCTTCGAAGTCGAATCCCTTGAGCAGGGAAAGGGCGATGCCGCCGCACAGCAACCAGAAGGCCACGCGGGAGGCCGCGATCAACCGCAATTGCAGGCCCCGGGCGACCAGCAGCAGCGCCAATCCGGCCAGGCTGGCCAGGAAATGCGAGGTTTCCAGGACGGCGAGCGGAAGGGCCCGATAGAGCCACTCCAGGCGATGCGGCAACCCGCGCGTGGATCCCGAAAGCAGGAGCAGCGCTCCGGAAAGGAAAACCAACATGGCGGCCAGCGGCGCCGCCATCGGATTGGCGATGCGCCGAACCTTGGCATATCCGCGGCCGATGCCCGCCCGGTATCCGCGCGCTTCGAACGCGGACATGGTCAAGGTCGCCAGGCCCAAGGGGCCGAGATAATAGACGCCGCGGTAGGCGAGCAGGGCGCCGAACAATTCCTTCCTCGGGACTTCGGCAGGAAGGCAGAACACCATGGTGGCTTCGAATACGCCGATGCCTCCCGGCACATGGCTTATCAGGCCCAGAATCTGGGAGAACATGAATACCGCCACCACCCGGGGGAAATCGGTCCGGACTTCAGGCGGCAAAAGGACATACATCGCCGCGGTCGCGCCCAACCAGTCCACGATCGCGACCCCGATTTGGCCCGCGATTATCCGCCAGGAAGGCAGGACAACCGTCCATCGCCCCACGCCGACGGGGCTTTTCACCGACATGGAAACGGCGCAATAGGCGGCGAACAGGATCAGCATCGCGACGCCCAAAGCGCGCGTGGAGAAAGGCATGCGGGCCGCGAAGAACGGCCAGGGAAAATCCGAAACGGTCAAGGCCGTCCCGCCCAGCAACAGCACGCCGGCCCAGAAGGTGAGCGCGCAGAATCCGGCGATCCTGGCGGAATCCGCTGCGCCGATGCCGAAGGCGGAATACAAACGATATCGCACAAGCCCGCCCGTGAGCGCCCCGAACCCGAAGTTGTTGCTGAACACGTAGGAGACGAACGAGATCAGGGCGGTAACCGGATATCCCAAGCGAAGCCCCGCATAGCGGACCCCAAGCGCATCGTACCCGCCTAGGGCGAGGTAGCTAAGCAGGGTGAAGGCCATGGAAGAGAGCAGGGTGCGGGCCGGAATGGAACGCACGACGGCGGCCAATTCATGGTAATGGATTTCGCGCAATTCCCGGAACAGGAAATACAGCGCGGCGGAAAAGAAGACCGAAGCGATCGTCGGGCCCGCCGTGGCCAGGATTTTCTTGGGATTCACCCGCACTCTCCGTTCCGATGGGACGGGAGGGAAAATAGATTTCCCTGGACCCCTTGGGCGGGCGATTATTAAGTTGGTGGGCCGCGGGACCGGCGGAAGGGGAACATGCAAGGTTACATCCGGAGGCTTGTTCATCCATTTTTGCGCTTGGGTCCGGCGCTAGTCCTCGCCATCCTGTCGGTGATTCCCTCCGGCTGCTCTTCGAAGGATCCACCGCATCCCGCCGCCGTTCCCCCCTTCTATACCAACGCCTTCCCCGGCCTCGTCTTCGACCGGCCCGTGTTCCTTGCCGAAGTGCCCGGCAAACCGGAAACCTTTCTGGTGCTGGAACAACCGGGCAAAATCCGGATCGTGAGCCGCCAAGGCGCGGCTTGGTACACCCGCCTTTTCGGCACCGTGGAGGTGACCGGCGGTTCCTCCGGGGGCGATGAAAGGGGGTTGCTCGGCTTCGCCTTCCATCCCGACTTCCAAAAAAACCGGAAGTTTTATCTGTACTACGTGAAGGATTCCGAGGACATGCTGGTGGAAGGCATGGCCGATTCCACCCTGCTCAAAGACTCGCGGCAACCCAGGCGCACCTTGCTCGACATTCCCGATCCGTATCAGAACCACAATGGCGGCACCCTCGCCTTCGGCCCCAAGGACGGCTTTCTTTATCTGGGAACCGGCGACGGCGGATCCGCCGGCGACCCTCATCGCAACGGCCAGGATCGGAATTCCCTGCTGGGGAAATTCCTGCGCCTCGATGTGGACCGGAAAACGGATGGGGATGGGGATGGGGATGCGAAAGGGAAGGCGGAAGGGATGGCCAAGGGAAAGTCCGTTGGAAAGGCATACGGGATCCCGGCGGATAACCCCTTCCAGAGCGGCGGTGGTGCGCCGGAAGTCTGGGCCTACGGCATGCGCAATCCCTGGAAGTGGAGCTTCGACCCGGTCACGGGAGACCTTTGGGCCGGCGACGTGGGACAGAACACGGTGGAGGAAGTATCCCTGATCGAAAAGGGCGGGAACTACGGCTGGAACGCGTGGGAAGGGGATCAATGTTACCCGGAAGGGACGGAAACATGCGTGTTACCCGGATACAGGCCTCCGGTGTTCGCCTATCGGAGGGGAGAGCAGGGCGGCAATTGCGTGACGGGCGGTTTCGTCTACCGCGGCGATTCGACATCCGCCTATTCCGGGACCTTCATCTTCGGGGATTTCGGCAGCGGCAATGTATGGTCCTTGCGGAAATCCGGGGCGGTCACCGGGTTGCCGAAGCTGCCGTCCATCGGCATCTCCTCGTTCGGAACGGATTCCCAGGGGAGGATGTTCGTGATGGGATTGTTCAATGGGACCATCTACCGGATGGACGGATTGCATACCAAGCCGAAGTGAACCGCTTCGCTTCCACCGGCAACCAGACCCGGGAAGACCGCGCCGGCGCGGCGCGAAACGCACCTGGAGTAACGCTCGGGTTACTGGGCCAGTTCCATCACGGTGATGACCTTCTTCACCCGCTCCCGGAACGCGTCCACCTTCGCCGCCCGTTGGGCGTGGGCATCGTCCTCGTCCCCCATGAAAAGCCTGAGGAGCGGGATGCGCGCCTTGATCAGGAACTTGGAGACGTTGAGGGCCTTGTCCTTGCCTGTCTCCTCCGGGATCTTTTCGATCTTGGCCAGGGCGCCCGCCTTGTCATATCCAGCCGTGAGCTCCGGCTTCACGCGACCGAGGAAGTTTCCGACCTCGTTATTGATATAGGTGATGTCAACCGCTTCGATACGCTCCTTTTTAAGCACCCCGGAGGCGTACTTGTACAGGTGCTCCAGGAATTTGAAACAGAGTTCCTTTTCCATAAGTCCCTTTCAGGTTACAGGGGTGAAAGCGGCGGCGCGGCCAAAAACATAGTGAATTCCTACTCTTTGGCAGGAACCCGGGGGCGGAAATTTTTTTCGACGAGCGTGTCCAAATCCCGCCGTCCCCATTCGTCATTGGGCAGGTAACCAGCCTGACCCGGCCCCGAAACATGGCCGGGCCCAACCTCAATCGGAGAATCATCATGAAAGACTACCTGTTCCTCTTCCGCGGCGGCGACGCCCCCAACCTGCAGAAGACCCCGGAGAAATGGAAGGCCCACATGGAAGAATGGGGCAAGTGGATGGCCGAAATGGGCAAGCAAGGGAAGTTCGTTTCCGCCCAGCCCCTGGATAGGGCCGGCGTGCAGGTGGTCGGCACCAAGAAGGCCGTCACCGACGGGCCCTTCATGGAAGGCAAGGAAATCGTCGGCGGCTATCTCATCGGCAAGGCCGAAAGTTATGCGGATGCGGTGGAACTGGCCAAGGGTTGCCCCATCCTGCAATTCGAAAACGGCAATGTCGAAGTGCGCGCCATCCTGGAAATGTAGCCGGGATTGACACGCCGCGATATGGACCCGGGTAGTTTCGCCGAGCCGCTTTTCCGCCACGAGGCGGGAAGGCTGGTCGCCATTTTGACGCGCATCCTGGGCACGGAAAACCTGGAGCTCGCCGAAGACGTGGTCCAGGAGACCTTGATCCAGGCCATGGAGACCTGGAAACACTCCGGGCCTCCGGAGAATCCGCCCGCCTGGCTTTTCCGCGTGGCCAAGAACAAGGCCATAGATGCCCTCCGTCGGCAACGGCACTCAGTGCGTTTCGACTTCAGCGACGGCGATCGCATCCTCCTGAGTTCGGAATACACCTTGTCCGTGACCCTGGAAAGCCTTTGGGGGAAATCCTCCATCGAGGACGACATGCTGGGGATGATGTTCGCCTGCTGCCATCCCGGCATAAGCGAAGAGAGCCAGATCGCGTTGGTATTGAAGACCCTGTGCGGATTCAGCACCGCCGAAATCGCCCAGGCCTTCCTCACCTCCGAGGACACCGTGAACAAGCGTCTGTTCCGAGCCAAGGAATTCTTCCGCAAGGAGAAGATCCGCCCGGTCATTCCCGAGGACGCGGATTTGCAGGACCGGCTGGATCCGGTGCTCAACTCCATCTATCTGGTCTTCAACGAAGGCTACCGCTCCACCCACGACGACAACCCCATCCGCACCGATCTGCTTGGCGAGGCGCTTCTCCTGGGGAAACTGCTGGCCGACAATCCGCATATCAGCGACCCGCGCGTCTTCGCGCTCATGGCCCTGATGTGCTTCCATGCCGCCCGCAGCGATAGCCGCCTCACCTCCGAGGGCGATCTGGTATTGCTGCCGGATCAGAACCGCGGCCTATGGGACGCGCGCCTGATCCAATCGGGCAACGCCTACATGCAACGCGCCGCCGTGGGCGAAGGCGTAACGGCCTACCATCTGGAAGCGGCCATCGCCTATGAGCATTGCATCGCCCCGTCTTTCGAAGCCACCAACTGGCCGCAAATCCTGCAATATTACGATTGGCTTTGCCGCGTCGCTCCCGGACCCATGACTGCGCTCAACCGCATGATCGTGGTGATGCAGGTGCATGGACCCGAACGGGCACTGGATGGGTTGTGGGAGCTTTCCGATCAGAAAAGCCTGCGGACCCACTCCCTGTTCCATGCCCTGCTGGGCGAGATTCATATGCGTATGGGGGAAGCGGAACAGGCCAGGGAGGGATTCGCAACCGCCGCCCGGCTCACGCAGAGCGAAGCCGAGCGCAAAGTATTGCGGGAGAAGATCGGAAGGTTGGGATTCCCGCCCTCCGCGGTTTAATGCCGGTGACAATGCCGGCGATAACATCGGCGCCGGCCTGATTCCAGGTGTCGCGCCCGGGTCAGGGACCGCGCCCGGGTTTCTTCACTTGGACGAATGGGTCGCTTTCACTGAGGACATATCGCGTCCGCGCGCATCCGAGAATCGAAACCCGGCGTTGCCGTCCGAAGGCAAAGCGAAGCGGATGCCCGCCGTCCGTCCGAATCCATTCAGAGGATCGTTCCACGACCGGAACGCGTGCGAACCAGCGAGTATGCCGGAGGCAATCGGGGCGGGCCGCGTAATCGCGTTCGCATCCAAGGTGACGGCGGCGATCCTGGCCAAGGCCCGGCCTTCCAGGCTCGCGCCCGTTTGCAGGGAAATCGACTGGTCGGCCATGATGGTGCCTTTGAAAACCGACGTCGTGCCCAGGGTCGCGGAAGTCCCGACCTGCCAGAAGATGTTTCCCGCCCGCGCTTCGCCGGCAAGGATCACCTTCATGCCGTTGCCCACGGTCAGTTCCGACTCGATCTGGAAAATCCAAACGTCGTTGGCGCCGCCCGTAAGGGTAAGGTCGGAGCCGGTGATGGCCGCGCTGCCCGTGAACTTATACAAGCCCGGAGCCAAGGTCATGCCGCCCAGATTGCCCGTCCCGGGATTGAGGAATGCGCCCGCCGGCACGGGAGTCCGGGCCGCGGCGTCATTGAACGCGATGGTCAAATCCCCTTTCGCCGCGGTGAGCTCCGAAGCGGCGGGAACGGAACCGGCGGGACCGGTCGCGTCGACGGTGAAAATCGTCCCTGTCACCTCGTTCGCGCCGAATCCCGTGACCATGCTGCCGCCGGCCGGGCTCAAGCCGATATCGCCGACGATGGCGGAGGTGGGAATGTTCGAGACCAGGGACGCGGCAAGGACCGCGAAACGCGTAGCCGCTCCCAGGTTCACCGGCTCCAGGGGAACGGCCGAGGCTTTCGCCGCCATCGAGGCCGACAATACCAAGGCGCCCACCAGAAAGGCTTTGCGGCCCGAAACCATCGTTGCCTCAATCGTCCTAATCCTGTTCCAAACCTGCATAGATCCTCCGCTTATTCCGTGATGATGACACCGGGGCTGAATGGCGTTCGCCGCTTCGATCGGCGCGCACAGCCCCTTGCTCGGTCTTAATAACCATTTAATTTGGTCCCCGACATCATCCTTTTATCCGCCCCCATCATCCTTTTGATGTGCGATGGGGGCGTTCACGATTGGGAGCGCGTTTGTTGCTGGGGCCGAAATAATCGCCCACTCCCCTGCCAAGAAACATTCATTCCCTGCAATGGCTTGCGCTCCGGCGCGAAAATCGGGCCAACACAGAACCTACATAGAACCTAAGAGGCACTTTGAAATCACTCGCTATAGTAACCTGTCGGATACTCTCGACCTTCGCAATCCTCGCCGGAGCTCACTCCGCCTCGGCCACCGATACGGATCGGACCAATGTGGATCCTCCCGTGCTCGAGCATATCGGAGCCACCACCGAAATCAAGGTCATCGCTCCGACCAACACCATGTACGGCACCCGCGGTCTGCCCCAGACCTCATCCGCCGAGGCTTTGGGCGAAGGGCGCCTGATCTTCGGATTGAACGGTTCCTTCTACCAGCAGCAGAAGAATTTCTCCGGCGCCCCCAATAAAGGCGCGAATTTCTTCACCGGCATCGGATCCATCGCCTTCGGATTGAACCGCCAGGTGGATGCCTTCGCATCCATAACCGGATTCGGATCCACCGGCTACTCCAGCGAGCAGGCTTCCGGGCCGGGAACCGCCGGTGCCGGCATCCAGGGAACCCTTCCGTTCTCGCAATCCGCCCCCGTGCGCATGGCCGCCCAGGTTGGCCTGTATCAGGGCCTGACGAACAACCCCATCGACTCCAATTTCGCGGACGGCTATAGCTACTTCGAAGCCCGGACGGGATTGGATTTCATGGGCAAGCTGGTCCAGAGCCTGGTCTTCGGCAACGAAGAAGTGGGCTTCAAATGGCATTTCAACGAAGGCCTGGTCACCTCGACCGAAAGCGGAACGGACGGCCAGCTCCTGCTCAGCTCCGGCGCCCAGGTGAATATCGCCTCGGCCATCCTGGGCGCGGAAATCCATTCCCGCACACCCATTTCCAAAATCAAATTCAGCACGGATCCCATGTGGGTGACCCCGTCCCTGCAATTCCGTTCCGCCTTTGACATCAACCTGTCCTTGGGAGCGGACGTCGCCCTGTCCGGTGATCGCGGCGATGTCGCCGGCACGCGCGCCCTGGAACCCTACCGCCTCTTCGCGGGCATCGCGTTCACGATCGATACCGAAGCCGGCGCCCGGGCCGAAGCCAAGGCCCGCGCCCAGCGCGAAGCCGGCGAGAAGAACGGCCTGAAGAACCGGAACAACAACCTGGTCATGCAGGCCAAGGAGGATTCCCTGGAACAGATCCGCCGGAAGGCCGCATCCGATTCCGCCGCCGCCGCCGCGGCCTCCAAGAACAAAGCCGATTCCCTCGCCATGGCCGCCAAGGCCCGACAGGATTCCATCGCCCTCGCCGAGTCCCAGAAGAACCTGGCCTTGGAGAAGTCCAAACGCTCCGAAGCCGAAAAGCAGTTGCTGTCCACGGGTTTGTTGCTCATGGATGCGGTCTACTTCGAGACCAACAAGACGGACATCTCCATCAACTCCAAGCCCTACCTCAACATCATCGCCAAGATGCTGACCAAGTACCCCAAGCTGCAAATCGAAGTGGCCGGCCATACCGATGACGTGGGCAGCGACGCTCACAACCAGACACTGAGCCAGGGCCGATCCGAATCCGTGGCGAACTACATGTCCAGCGTGGCCCCGGAACTCAAAGCCGTCTTGACCGCGAAAGGCTACGGCGAGTCCATGCCCAAGGCGGACAACAAAACCGCCGAAGGCCGCAAGCTCAACCGCCGCACCGAACTCCAGGTGCTCAACAAGGAAGTCCTCAAGGAATACAACCCTTAAGGCGTTCGGCGCTCAAGTCGTTGGACGATTCAAGCGCGCTCCGGGCCCCGCCCGGCGCGGTTTTCATGAAGTCCCGCCCCTGGCGGGGCTTTTTTCGTTTGGGGCCTTTTCGGAGCCATTCTCCCAGCGACTACTGCTTAATCACCCTGGTGAAATCCAGGCGGTAAGCGACAAGATCGATTTCCGGAAGCATCCGATCCCAGATTGTTTTGGTATCAATTGTGAGAGGTAATCCCGCGGTCATGGAATGCGCCAACCATTGAGGGTTCTCGATGCGGAGGGGGAAGGTTATCACAGGTTGCCAATCGAGGGTCATGGTCGGAGCGTCCCAATGAAAGGTTACCATGCCGGTTACCTTATAACGGTACTTCTCTATTTCAGGCAAGGTATCAAAGGTGTATCCTCCATTCGGAAAATGAACCCGGAGTAGATAGGATAGGAAATCCATATCACAAGTGTTGTAACGCATGGCTCCAGTGTCCACGACTCCACCGCCAACCGCATTGATCTTCAGGCAAATCGAGGAGTCGATTTTGACGATGGTGTACATTGAGTTCGAAAAGGTGCCCGTATATGCGTAAGGACCGGTTTCCTCCTTTTTTTCATGGGACATAATGCAACCCGAAAAAAGGGAAGCAAAAACAAGAAGAAGGATTTTTTTCATGGGCAAAGGCGTCCTCAGGGTTGATTAGAGCATCTTGATCATAGGATCGGGGAATCCGAATTGCAAATTCCGTGCCTTTCTGATTTTAAGCAATTTGTCTTGTTTAGCGAGGAAACCGCTCAAACCCGATTCCTTCTGCACAGTCCCTGACCACCCCGGTTTCAAAGGGAAAGCGATTTCCGCTCCCTCTCCCCTTCCCGCCCACGCCCAGGCATGCGATCCGAACTAATATAAGCCAGATTCCATCAACGGCCGCGGCAATGGCAGCCGGAATCCCATGCCTGCATACCCGGGGGCCGATCCAGGAGAGGATGGGTCGCGCAAAGCTTGCAACCGGAATCGTTCCACGCGGAGGGGAAATGCACAACCGTCCTGTTCCATGCCCATCCCCCATCCTTGCGGCCCGAAACTTCGCCGCCGCTGGTCGCGGCTTGAAGTTCGCGTTCCTCTTGGCCTTCCTGTCGGCCATGATCTTCACTTTGACGGCGCCGGCCCGCGCACAAACCAATCCCGGCAACCTGAAACGCGTGCTCGTCTTCGACAAGCACATCCCCAGCCAGACCGAACCCTATGCCGCCGCGGACTCCATGATGGCGCGGTTCGCCCGGACCATGGGATTTTCCCTGCGCATCTCCAACGACTCCAACCTCATCAACGACGACACCCTGACGCATTACCAGGTGGTGGTCTGGAACAACGTTATGCGCAACGTGCTGTCTTCGGCCCAGCAGCAGGCGTTCACGCGCTATATGGAGAACGGCGGAGGGTACGTGGGCTTCCACGCCGCGGCCACCAACCGCCGCATCTGGCCCTGGTACGTGGACGATTTCCTGGGCGGCGACAACCACGACTCCGCGTCCATCGCCTGGGGCAAGACCACCCTGTACGCCGATACCGTGGCGCGGCCCGGCCACGCCGTCGGCGCGGACCACTACATCATGCAAGGCGTTCCCGCCGTCATACCGCAATACGGGGAATGGTACAAGTGGAATCCCGATCCCGCGGCCAACCCCGCCATCACCGTGCTGCAATGGTATCAGCCCAAGCCCATCAAAAGCGATTGGCCGCAAGCGCTTCCCGTCAGTTGGTGCCGGGAATACGGCGCGGGCGCCAGGAAGGGCCGCTTATTCTACATCCAGGTCAGCCACATGGACAGCATCTATGTCAGCGCGTGGTACCGCACCATGGTCGGCAACGCCTTGAAGTGGGCGGCCCACGATGATGAAAGCACCGCCTTGCGCGCGGACGACAACGGGAAAAGCCGCGGGAAGTCCGGAGCGGTAGGCGGCGGCGGAGCCGAAGCCGCGGGATGGTCGCGCCACATCATCGACCTGGGTTGGCTGACGGACGGCCGGGCCGTCGAGGTTCCCGGACACGGCGAAAGGATCCGCTTGCTTCACCGCGAGTGAAGATTGTTATTCTTGAGTCTTCCCCAAGGAGACTCCATGGACGCAGCATTCGCCGGACGCCACATCGTCATCACCGGAGCCGGAGGGGGTCTGGGACCCGCGGTGCTGGAAGCGTTCCAAACCGCCGGGGCCGTCTGCCATGCTCCCAACCGCCGCGAACTCGACTTGACCGATGAGGCGGCCGTGACCGCCTGGTATGCGGCGCTGCCTTCGCTGTGGGCTTCCGTGCACGTGGCCGGCGGCTTCGCCATGGCCCCGGCCGTGGAAACCACCCTGACAGACTTCACCTCCCAATGGACCATCAACACCGTCACGGCCTTTCTCGCCTGCCGCGAAGCCGTGCGCCGCATCGGCCCAACGACTGGAGGGCGCATCGTCAATGTCGCCGCGCGCGCCGCGGTGGAACATCCCGGCGGCAAAATCGCGTACGTCACCGCCAAGTCCGCCCTGGCCGGCATGACCCGGGCCCTGGCCGCGGAAACCCGCCCCAGCGGCATCCTGGTCAACGCGGTATTGCCAGACACCATCGACACTCCCGCCAACCGCGCCGCCATGCCCCAGGCGGACTTCACGCGCTGGACCACGCCCGCCGCCATCGCCAAGACCATCCTGTGGCTGGCCTCGCCGCAGAACGACTCCGTCACCGGCGCGTTGGTCCCCGTCTAGCCGCGATTCCCCGGCCCGGCAGGCATATTCCGGGTTATTTCCTATGTTGGGAAAAAGCCCCGGCACCTTTCCGTTTCATCCCCAGGACCGCATGAAAATCCCTTCCCGCCTCATCCCGCTCGTCGAAGACGGCATCATCGACGAGGTGCTGGGACAGGTGAAAAGCGGCAAGGAAGCGGACGTCTTCATCGTCCGTTACGGGGACGAACTGCGCTGCGCCAAGGTCTATAAGGAAGCCAACAACCGCAGCTTCCGCCAGGCCGTGCAATACCAGGAAGGCCGCAAGGTCCAGAACAGCCGCAGCGCCCGCGCCATGTCCAAGCGCACCCGTTACGGCCAGAAGGAGGCCGAGGCCTCCTGGATCAATGCCGAAGTGGAAGCCCTGAATACCTTGAGCGCCGCGGGCCTGCGGGTGCCCAAGCCCTTCGGGTTCTTCGACGGCGTGCTCATCATGGAACTGATCGTGGGCGAGGACGGCGAGCCCGCCCCGCGCCTCAACGACATCGCCCTCACTCCCGAGATCGCCCTGCTCTATCACGAGGAGCTCATCGCCCAGATCGTCCGCATGCTGTGCGCCGGCATCATCCACGGGGATCTCTCCGAGTTCAACGTATTGGTCGACGCCGAAGGCCCGGTCATCATCGATCTGCCCCAGGCCGTGAACGCGGCGGGCAACAACAGCGCGGGAATGATGTTCGCCCGTGACGTGGACAACATGGCCCGCTACTTCGGCCGCTTCGAGCCCGGCATCTTAGGGCTAAAGTACGCGAAGGAGATCTGGGACCTGTACGAAAAGGGCAAGCTCACGCCCTTTGTGGAGCTGACGGGGCAATTCAAGGAACCGACCAAGGCCGCGGACGTGGGCGGAGTGCTCAACGCCATCGGCGATGCCCGCAAGGAACATGAAGAGAAGGCCCTGAAGAAGGCCCGCGATCGCGAAGCGACCGGTCCCAGCCGCTTCATCAAGGACGAAGAGCCGCGCGGGGCGAACTTTCCCGGCCCGGGTGGGGACGGGGAGCGGGATCGGAACCGGGATTCGCGCGGAGGATCGCGGGGAGGCGGACGTCCGCAGGGAAACGACCGCCCGCTGCGGCAGCCGTCCCAGGGTAACTCGCAGGGCAACCATAAGGGTAATTCGCAGGGTAACATCCAGGGTACCCAACGGCCCAATCCGCAAGGTTCATACCCGGGGAATCCGCGGGGTACGCCTGGAGGCAATCCTCAAGGCGGTGCCCAAGGCAACAACAGGCCGCCGCAATCCCGTCCGCAGCAGGACAGGCAGGGGAGCCATCGCGGGAATGAAAGGCCGGGCAACACCTCGGGCCAACGCCCTGGTCAGCCCGAAGCCCGCCCCGCATCGCCTTCCAGGCCCGAGAACCCGCCGCGCGCTCCGCAACCGCCCCCCTCCCAGGACTGGGGCCGAAAGGCCAAACCCGCCGGACCCAAAGGCCATCCCAAAGGTGGACGGCCCGGCTGATCCGCATCCCGCAGGGCGTGGAATATTCCCGTCCAGGCGAAGCGCCGGTAGCGAAGGTTACGTTCACGCCCTCCAAATCCTTCCGCCCCGAAATCGGCCCTGCATAAGGCTTGTAGGGCGTCCCGGAAAAGCGATATTCCCCTTATAGGCAAAGGAGGATCCCATGATCCGGAAATTGACTGCGGGCGGATTTCGTCTTTATTCATCCAAGAAAAATCCCAAAACCAGGAAGCGGCGCAACCTCGGCACCTTCAAGACGCGCGCGGCGGCGGAGCAACACGAGCGCGAAGTCCGGTTCTTCAAGCGCACAGGGTAACGCCCGCGATACCTGCCACCGTTACAGGGACTGCAGGAACTTGATCAGCGCGCCGGACTCGGTCGCGGACATGGCCTTGTACTTCGCGGCCGCGGCGGCGCCTTCGCCTCCGTGCCACAGGATGGCTTCGTTAAGCGTCCGGGCGCGGCCGTCGTGCAGGTAGGCTTCGCCGCCGCTCACGCCGGCCGTGTAGCCGATGTTCCACAAGGGGGCCGTGCGCCATTCCGCCCCGGACGCATCGCCCTCGGGAAGGTTGTCGGCCAGACCGGGTCCCATATCGTGCAGTAGCAGATCGGTATAGGGATGGATGGTCTGGTTGCGCAACTCGGCATGGGGATGGTACGCGCTGGTGGTGAACGTAGGCGTATGGCATGCCGTGCAACCGGCGCTGGTGAACAGGGCCTCGCCCTGCAGGTTCACCGGATCCTTGATGCCCTTGCGGATGCTCACGCCCAGCAGTGAGATGTAGTCGACCAGGTGGGTGAGGTTGGAGTCCGCGATCTCCGAGCCGGTGGCGCCGCAATTGGTCTGGGCGGAACCGCAGTCCGGCTTGGGGAAGACCGAAGTCATCACCCCCATGTCCGAGTTGAACGCGCCGGCCACCTGGGTCTGCACCGTGGGCTTGCCCGCCTTCCATCCGAAGCGACCCAGATGGGGAACGCCGCCGTCGTACTCGGTCACGATGCGCATGCGACCGGAGATGCCGTCCTTGTTCGCGTCATCGGGATCGGCCATGGCCTGGATGGCGGATTCGGGAATCGCTTCCAGCAGGCCCATGCCAACCAGTTGCGGTGAGATGCGCGCGGAATATTGCGTGGGGATGTTGGCGCCGGTGAAGGCGTAGGTGGGCTTGCGCAGGCCGTCGACCTCGGTCCATCCGCTGATGCTCACGGTGCCTTCCGTTCCCTTGGGCTGCAAAACGCCGCCCAACTGGGGATGGGGATTGCCGTTTCCGTCGCCGACCTTGACCACATAGTTGGAGAGTATGGTGCCGACCGCCGGGGGCAGAGCGCGGCCGTTGTTCATATGGCACGCGTTGCACGATGAGTTCACGTAGTTGGGCCCGGACTTGCCGACCAACTCGGGGAAATTGCCGTTGTCCGGTTCGTCATGCTCGCCGGTCACGAAATCCGTGTGGTGGACGCGGCGGCCCAGCACGAAGTTCTGCCCATTGATGGGAGACAGGTTGGGCGCCATCTGGATGAAGTGGTACAAGGGTTCGTTGGAAGTCTGGGTCGGCAGGGTCACCTGGCCGCCTTCCCAAGCCGCCTTGTCCACGGGATAGGAATCTTCGCGCTCCGTGCTCGCGTCGCCGAACACTCCGTGCGGTTCCCAGGGCACCAATCCGCCCTGGCCGATGATGTACAGCACCACGGTGCCATAGTAATTCGCGCGGCCTTCGGGGGGGGCGGCCAGAAACTCGCTCACTTCCATTTCCATGCGGTCGCCGATTTTCAAGGGGCGGAAATTCTCCTTGGGGTTCTGCTTGAAGGTGGTGGTGTAATGGAGGGGTTGGCCCGGGACTTCCGTCATATTGTTGTTGGAATGGTATTCCGCCACGGTCCCGATGCCGCGGTAGAAGGCGCGGCAATTCGTCGAACCCAGCTTCCACTGGGTCACGACGTTTACGGTCACCTTGTCCCCGCCCTTGGCGACTTCATCGACGATTTCGATGCCGACGGTGCGGTGGACGAAATAGTGGCCGAGGTAGTGATCGTAGATGTGGAATTCATCCTCGCGCGCATGGCGGTCGCGGCCGCGATCGGCGTAGCGGGTGATGATGGCCGTGGAGGTTTCCTGGATGACGTCGGGCTCGAGCTTGGTAGCCTGATCGTACAGGGGAACCAGGTTGAGCTTGGTGAAATTGATGATGGTGGAGGAGCCATCCGGCAAGGAATACACTTGGGTGGAGAAACCGGTTTTGCTGCAAGTGATCGCGGCGCCGGGACCGGCGTTCGATTTGGCCGCCGCGGCAACCGGCTGGGCGGCGCCATCGGCAACGCCTTCGAAGCGGAAGCCGTTGCCCACGTTCGCGATGCGGCCGTGGGTGGAGAAGTTGCGGCTGGAGACGCTCACGAAGAACAGTCCCTTGTCGTAGCTCTGGAATTCGAGCGCTTGTCCCAGGCCGATTTCGCGATGCAGTACCCGCCGGCCGCTCACGTTGATCACGTCCACCATCGCCATCTCCCCCACTCCGAGCGGGATGCGCGAAAGGGAGCCCGGTTCGACGGCCTTGCGGGGCGCGGTCTGGATGCCGGTGATGAAGCCGAGCTTCAACGTGCCGTTGGGATCCGATACGGACGAGCCGGCATTGGAGGAACAACTGACGCCGGGGATGGCTTTGCCGTCGCCGTCCTGCAAAGTGATGGTGATATCGGACCAGGCCGCCCGCGCGCCGCAAAGCGCCAGAAGGAGAGCGGCCGACAGGATCGAGCGTGCCGAGGATGTTGTTCTCATTGTTCTACTCCAAACTTTTGATTTGAAGATGCCCTTTGGTTCTATCGTCGCCGGGCCCGGTATCATGCTTGATTCCGGACCTGCGTACGTGATTTTTGAAATCCCCCGAAGTCATTATGAGCACCCCACCCAGGGCGCCGGAACGGCCCCAAAAGCCTTCCGGATTCTGATATATGATAGGGCGTCGGCCGGGCTTGCCGAAAGCCGCGCCTGAATCCATCCGGGGTCAAGAGGGCCCTGGCGCCCTAGGGTCCGTAATCGGTCCAATTTTCCCGCTCCGATCCGGCATGCCGAATCCGGAACTTTTTCGACCTTTTTGACCCGCTTCCCGCCCCCGATTCAAGGTCAAAACGGCCCCAAATTTCCATGAAAGCGACAATCTCAAATGGCCGGTTGGGCCGACATTAAGGGTCGAGCGCCCCACTATTTTACCTCGGAAATCAGGTTCATCAGGCTTTCCAGGTGGGAAAATAGAGGGCTGTAGACGTGGGATCCGCAAAGACATTTTACCGTAACCGCGAGGCTGCCTCTTGAACAACTCGAAATCGACGCTATTGAAAACCACCCTGGCGACCCTGGGACTCGCTCTCGCCGCGCAACCGGGACGGGCGGACGTGACCTTGAAAATCGTCGACACGTCGAACAAACCGATCGCCGGAGTCAGCTGCTCCGTGATCGGCGGCGCCCCCGCCACATCCGATGCCAATGGAAGCCTGGTGCTGTCCAAGGACGTCTCCTCCCTCATCGCGACCCCGCGATCCGCCTTGGGCGGTTCTTCCCTGTCCAGCATTCCCCTCGCGCCGGGCGAAAAAGCGACCCTGACCATCCTCAACGTCAAAGGCCAAAAGCTGCTGACCCGCACTTTGTCTCTGGGCGACCGGATCCCGTTCTCGCATCCCGACCGGGGCGTGTATCTGGTCGACATCGCCGGCCATGGCTGGTCCGTTCGCGGCCACTTCGCCAATCTCGGCCGGGAAATGGTCTTCGAAGGCGTCGGCGTCGCCAACGAGCCCTCCACGATGTTCGCCAAGACCTCGGCGGCCGGAACCGGCATCGGTATCATCTGCAGCAAGTCCGGCATGCCCTCGCAGGTCTATCAGGTCATCGACGGCGCGACCACGACCATCGACTTCAGCAAACTGCAGTTGGTGCCTTTGTTCGACGGCGCGACCAAGCTCGACCCGGAAAACATCATCGAGTCCTCCACCGCCATTGTCACGCGCTTCTCGGACCGGGCCCGCGATCGCCATTCCCGCGAAGACGAATTCCACCATTACGACCACTACGTCGGCCACTATTGGGACAACCGCACCGCGACCATCCAGATCACGGATGAGGTGGCCAAGGGCGGCAAAAAGATCCGCATCGACCAATGGACCCTGTGGCCCCTGGACGCGAAGGCGCGGGAGTTCCGCGCCTGGTACCGCGGCATCAACACTGTGGCCGAATACAACACCAACATCAGCATGGATGTCGACCCCAACGACCCACTGCACTACTTCACCGAGATGACCATGAACGGCCGCACCGCCAAGCCGATCCAAATCGGCGACAACATGGAAATCGAGGTCAGTCAGTTCCTCGACAAGCATCCCCCGGGAATGGACACGCTGATGGGCCGCGACAACTACTACGGAACGGTTTTCCTCTACATCGTCGGCAAGGGCGGCATGGTGCCCTGGTATCCGGTAGGCGTATTCGGAGACGGGACCACCGAGCGCGAGAACTCCCATCCCATTCCCGAAGAAGCCTGGCTGGGCGGCCGCACCACCATCCACCAACAGACCTCCAACGAGCCCGAGGATCCGTTCATGGAACTGGCGACGAACATGGCCCCGCAGGACGGCCAGCTATTCGTCCACGGCCGCCGCGTCCACCATACCGACTTCATCACCGGCGTCCACGACGAACCGGACAATCCCGTGTGGGACACGCTGATGGCGAAGGCGGGACCCAACTACGTGAACACCTCCTGCACCGCCTGCCATCACAAGAACGGCCGGGCCTTGGCTCCCGCCGTCGGTACCACGCTCGAACAACTGGTGGTCAAGGTCGGGGACGCCAACGGCGCTCCGCTTCCCGGATTGGGCGGCGTCCTGCAGCCTAAACGCATCAGCGGCACCCCCGAAGGCGGCGTCACCATCGGTTCATGGATCGAGGCCAATGGCCTGCGCAAGCCCGAGTACGCCTTCACCGGAGCGAACAAGCCGGCCAACTTCTCCGCCCGAATCGCGCCCCAGTTGATCGGCATGGGCCTGCTCGAAGCCGTGCCCGAAGCCGCCATCATGGCCCTGGCCGACCCGGACGACGCGGACAAGGACGGCATCTCCGGCAAGATGCAGGTGGTTAACGACTATGTTACGGGCCAGCCCCACATGGGCCGCTTCGGCTGGAAGGCCGGCAAGATGGACGTGACCCATCAGGTGGCGGGAGCCTTGAACGGCGACATGGGCGTGATGACTTCGGTCTACCCGGATCCGGATTGCGGCTCGGCCCAGACCGATTGCGGCAGCAAGGGCCCGGAACTGGCCGATGAGAACCTGCACAACCTCATCGACTACATCTCCCTGCTGGGCGTGCGCGCCCGCCGGGATTGGGCGGATCCGACGGCCCTGCAGGGCGAAGAATTGTTCAAGTCCATGGGTTGCGTCGCCTGCCACGTCCCCACCCTGCAGACCAGCAAATACGCTCCGAAGGCGGAACTGCGCAACCAGACCATCCATCCTTTCACGGATCTGTTGTTGCACGATATGGGACCGGGCTTGGCGGACAACCTTCCGGAAGGCATCGCGACCGGCGCGGAATGGCGCACGGCGCCCCTGTGGAACATCGGTTGGACCGCGGGCGTGAGCGGCGGCGAAGGCTACTTGCACGACGGCCGCGCCCGTACCTTGACCGAGGCCATCCTGTGGCATGGCGGCGAAGCCGAAGCTTCGGCCACCAAGTTCAAGGCCTTGTCCTCCACGCAGCAGGACGCGGTGGTCAAGTTCCTCAAGTCGCTGTAAGCCAATAAGGGCCGCTCCCAAGCGACCCGGGCATCCTTTGAAAGGCCGCCGCTAGGCGGCTTCGGGATGTTTGGCCAGCCAGGTTTTGATGAAGGGACAAGTGACGATTGCCTTGAGGCCCTTGTCCTTCGCGTACCCCAGAACGTGTTTGGCCAAGGCCGAGCCGATGCCCTTGCCCTCCAGCTCCGGCGGCACTACGGTGTGGACGAACTCGATCGCCCCCTCTGATTCCCGGTACGCCGTGAACGCCACGCGCCCCTCCGCTTCCAACTCGAATCGATGCCTGTCCGTATTCATCTTGATGTCGTGCATGGAAATAACCTCCGGTTCCAGGAACACCTCGTAAACCTTGAGCGCCAACGCGGCCTGCTGCGTGGGATTGGCCGACTGGAATCCCGGCGGATATTCCGCCGCGTGCGCCCTTACGAAGGCCGCGGCCGCCTGGACCGCGGAGAACTCGCGCTTGTCCGTCGCCAGGGAAAAATCGAACTTCCACCGCGCCGTCCGGTCCGCGATGGTGGCCCGTCCCTCTTCGACCGGGATCCCCGTAGCCGGGAAGATACGGCAGTCGTAGTCGCGGCAGGTTTGCGGACGATGCGCGTAGATGGAACAGTTGCCGTCCTTGAACATGGGGCAATGGCCATTGTCGCTGTACCCCATCAGCACATGGCCTTTGGGAAGCCCGGGCGCCCTGAAGCGCAGGGCCTTGGGAACATGGGCCAGCGTGTCGGTTTCCTCGGGCCGGATGTGGATGAAATAGGAGGACGTGCAACAGCCCCGGCAATCGCCGCAGGGCACATCCGCGCCTTCCCGGGTGTTCAGCGCGCGGCGGGCGCCGGAAAGCCAGGCGGAAAATCCGCCCGAGGGTATGGCAGCCGCTTCGTTCACGTCCATGCATCCATTTCAATTCCCTCTGTCGAACACGCAGACGTCGACGACGGAGGTGTCCGGCTTTTTATCCGCGCCTCCCTTCTGCCCTATCACCGTCATCTCATAGGGAGCGCTCCATTTCACGAACCACGGGGTTCCCAGGGAGTCCCGGAAACTGTTGACCTTCACCACGCCTTTTTTCCGGACGAGATACAGGGACGCATCGCCCAGATCGAGATTTTCAAGTTCATCGTTCCCATAGACGAACATGTATTTCTGCGAGGAGTTGAAGACCGGGAAATTGGGCAAGGTATCCGTGCCGGATTTCCGGACCAGCAGATAGGAAACCCTTTCCCCCGCATACTGGGCGATGACGTAGGCGTCGATGGACTTGATGCGGCGGATGAATCGGTACACGGACCGGGATTCGGAATTGGCGGTGTCGTTCCGGAAAATCCTGGGGGCGCCGGGAAAACGGATCTCGATTCCGTCCTTGGTATTCCTGGCCAGGCCGCCGATTTTCTCCGGGGCTTTATAGGCTTCGTACGCTTTGATCCAATCGGATTTCTGGTCGGCGAACAAGGGCGGGACCGATAGGGTTGCGACGGCGGTTAAAACCAGTATGACGAGTTCTCTTCCCATTTCCGAAATATAGACAGAGGACCGGTTTTCCATGGCCCATCAAGGGGAAGGAAATGGCCGGCCGAGGCCCGCCAAGGGTTAAAGGGAGCTGGCCTTGCACTCCGGAGCGAGCGCGCAAGCGCGCCTGTATTCCGCTGACGTGGTGTATTCGATGTTGCCGGGCTTGATCGCCTCCGCGCCGTTCTCCTTGGCCGCGAACACCATCGGCTTGCCGGAGGCCTTGGTTTCCAGGAAGGCGTTTTCCCCGACCGGCTTCAGGCCCGCCCGGTTGGGAAACGCCGCGAGGGGGATCTGAAACAACGGGAGGGATTGCCCATTCGTAAAGGCCGCCGACAGAATCCCGTTCCCATCGATTTGCGTTTGCATCAACGTCCCCGCGGCGAACCCGTTTTGCGCCGTGATCGCCATGGTGGTCTCCAAGCGGAATTGCGTCAGCCCGGTGAAGTCCCCCGGTCCGCCCATGTCCAATCTGATCTTCACGTTGGCGGCTCCATTATGCGGATCGAATTCCAGTTGCGCGCTCCCGTCCGCGAAGGAAAAGGACGCCACCGAACCGTCCTGCTTGAAATCCAGGATGCCCCGGGATCCCTTGACCGCGGTTTCCCCCGCATCGAATCCGAACTCCCACAACCAATGCCTGGGCGTGGTCGTGGGGGAAAAGACGACCGTGACGGCATGTTCCTTGCCGTCGGCATCGTACACGTTGATGGAAGCCTGCGCCGTCTTGGTATCGTCAGCATCCCGCAAGGCGGTCATGTTCATATTGCTATTGAAAAAAGTGGGCGAGGGCTTGGTATTGTTCATGTCCGATGCGCGGATGGCCATGTCCCGTATGGCATTGGCCGTTTGCGGCTTGCCGCGGATCACGATGGCGCCGTCGGGAATATCATCGTCGCTGCCGGCCGGGTTCAGGGCTACCGAAGGATTGTCCTCGGGCGTACCATCGCGATCCGGCAGTTTGAATTCGGCTTTGATGCCGTCGAGGAGGCCTTGCATGGTCGTACCGGCGGGCCCTCCCGCAAAGGTCCGCGGAGGAATGCTGACCACGGGATTCCCGCCGATGCTGCCCGAGAAACCTATCTGATCGCCGGACTCGAGACCTAGTGGCATTCCATTCCCATCATAAACCTCGCCCAAGGGATCTGCGGCCACGGCGGGGGACCGGAAGGGTGCGGTCGTTACCGCAAGCCGGGTCCGGCCCGCGGGGATGGAGGCCGGGAGGGAGAAGGCCTTGGCCACCCGGGAAGCGCTGATGGGCCGGTTGCTGGTGATTTTGAATTCGACGATCCCGGCCGAGTTCCCGTACAAGCTTATCGCACCCCGTAAAGAGTCGCTGTCCGCGCCCGTGACCAGGTCCGCCGTGGTCGCGAGGCCCGCGCCCACCGCTTCACTTCGCAAAAACAAGGTGATCGCCGTGATCAAATCGGCCAGGGTGGTCCCGGCCGCGATGGTTAGCGTGGATGTTACGGTAACCGAATCCTTACGGGCGGAAAATGTCAGGACGTCTCCGGGCTGCATCCCCAGGGGATCGCCCACATGATCCGTCAACCCCACGGCAGAATCGGAATCCTTGGCCGCGTGCAGAAAGCGTTGGGAATAGAGAATGGAACCCCGGGCGGGCAGCAGATAATCCAGATTGCGGGCCAGCTTGATTTCCGTGGTGGCGGTCGGGTGCGCCACGGCATTGAAGGCCCATTGGATGTCGATCAAATCTCCGAGCCCCAGGCTGTCCAATTTTCCGGAGCCGACGGGAATCCCCGCGGCCGGTTCCAGATCATTTGCCAAGCGGATCCCTTGCAGCCGCGTTCCGCCATTCCCTAGGATGAGATACCCGTCCGCATCCTGGAAGAAATAGGCGGGCCTGCGGAAATAGACGTTCCGGGTCCCGTTCTTCATGATGAAGAGGCCCTTACCTTGAATCGCGAGATTCATGTTGTGGCCGGTGGAAAAGGCATCGCCCTGATCGAAATCGTAAGTGTTGAGCGAATCCTTGCCGGCCTCCGGGTCGACGGAATCCGAAGTATCGTCGTGGGAATAGGGGGAATCGCAACCGGTCAAAAGCACCAACGACGCGGACAATGCGGATAGCGCGGATAACCGGGACAACCCTGAGAACACAAAGGCGGCGAGGAAAGATGAAAAGGCGGATGGGAAGGCTTTACGGTTTTCCATCCGGCAATTATCCCATTACGGCGTGACCTCCACCAGGAAATTGCCCTGGCGCAGATTCTCGGGAACCTCGCCTTTCGCCACGCTTTCGAGCAAGCGGTTGGGCTCGTAGTCGAAATGGATTTCCCGCGGCTGGTTCGCTTCCAGGGCCAGAAGCTTGGCTTCATCGAAATCCAGGATATTGGCGAGATAGGGATGCTCGATGGGATGCGCGCGCAGATAGGCCGTGAAGGCCTTCGCTTCGTCCACGGGGAATTGCGCGGGCGGGCACCAGCGGCAATATTCCTCCAAAAGGTTCTCCACAAACGCCGCGCCCTTCAGCTTGAGCAGGAACTGCACGGTGAGGCCCATGGTATCGGACAGGTTACCCGAGCGGAAACTGTTGGCGACCATGCGGTAGGTCCGCATGCCCCGATCATCCTGCAACTGGCCGTACAACGCGGTCCCGCCGCGGCCCAGGGCGGTCCATTCCCCCAAGGTCTTTTCCCAGATGGCCGGGCTGATATGCTCCGCGCCCTGCAAGGTCCGCAGGGCTGAGGGCGGAGGCGTGGTTGCGCGCAGATCCGTCCGGGCGCTTGCGCGGCTGTTCCAGAGATTCCGCATCAATTCCAATTGGCGGCCCAGCAGGTCCATGCCCGCGCGGGGGACGAAGTAGGGAATCACTTCCAGGATCAGGGCCTTCACGTTCGGCAGGCGAGGGAGCACGCGCTCGGTCAGCTCGAGCAATTCGTCCGTCATGGTGCCGTTGTGGGCGTCCAACCAGACGCCGTCATCCAGGCGGGAGCCCGCGAGATGCACTTCCCAAACCCGATCGAGGGGAATGGAGTCGAGATATTCCTCGACCGGTTGGCGGCCGTTCTTCTCATTGACCAGGATGTTGGCGAGGTCGAGGAGGATACCGCAGTCCAGCTGCTGCGCCACCTGGGACAGGAACTCCCCGTCGCCGAGATTGCCGCAGCGGGATTGCATATAGTTCACCTGGGTTTCCAGCGCGAAGGGCGCGGCCAGGCCCCGGGTAGCCTCCCGTAAGGATCGCACCGCGGTTTCCACGCCGGCGCGGGTTTGCAGAGGAGGCAGCATCATGCCCGCGAAATACCCGGCGTCCGTGCCCGCCACGTCCGGGTTCGCTACGTTAAGGAAGCTCAGATGTTCGCTGACCCATGCGGGTTTTAGATCGGCGACGAGTTCAAGAAAAGTCCGGGTGAATTCCGCGTTCGGCGCTACGGTCCCGCCCGCGGCTCCGCCCACGCCGTGCACGATCAAGGGCTGGTCCAGCGCGTTGAGATAAGACAGGACCGCCTCTTGCATGCGGTAAGGCCGCGCCGCATCGGGATGGAAATCCCAATATTGCTGCGGTTCGATTTCCACCACGTCGACCAATCCCATGCCCGGCTCGAGCAAAGGCTCGAGGCCGGGCACCCATACAACGCCCACGCCCAAAGGGGATGAAGTGTTCCTGCCGGCCATGGACTTTACCTCCGTTGGTTTGTGCGCGTTGCGATGGTGTGGGCCGTCTTCAGCAGTTGCCGGTCAGGTCCTTGAAGCGCACGTCCACGGCCGAATGGCAGGGCGCGTGCCGCATGGACGCCGCGATCTTGTCGGCGATATTGTTCTTCTTGTTCAGGTCGAATCCCAAACCTGCGGAAATGGTCACTTTCTCAGTCATGGTCGTTCTCCTTGTAGGATGACCGCTCCAACCGGAACGGTTCGAGGATTAGACACGCCCGCGCCAATCCAGGTACGTTTTTTTTCCGGTACGCTTTTTTGCTTCACGGATTTCGCCGCCGCGGGAAGGGAACTGACGCAAGAATGGCCGGAACAGGATTAACAATCGTAACGGGAAATGGTAGAATCGTACCGGGACCCGCCCCCCAGGAGGACCGCATGTTTCTGCCGCTCAAGACTGAAGCCCACGATGGCCGATTCCGCCTGGGCGCCCTCGGCATCATCCTCGGTTGCATTCTGGTCCACGTGGCGGTATGGCGCGACAACTCGGCGCGCGAAGACAAGTTGGCGGGCTTCGAATCCCAACTGACCCGGCACAAGGCCGACAAGCGCGCGGAGGACATGCTCAAGGACGTGGGCGGCGACGGCGTCTTCGACGATGGTTCCCCGGCGCGGGAAGGCGACTCGCTTGCGGCGCAGGCGACGCAGGATCTGGACAAGGAGCGGAAAGCCTCCCTGTTCTACCGCCTGGCCCTGGTACGCGGCGATTTCAATCCCATCAACCTCATCACCAATCTTTTCACCCACGCGGATTTCCTGCATCTCTTCTTCAACATGTGGTTCTTCTACCTGGTGGGCGTCACCATGGAAAAATATTGGGGCACGGGGAAATTCATCCTGTTGTATCTCGCTTGCGGCGTCTTCGCCAACCTGGCCTTCATGCTGATCAGCGGCGGGCCGAAGAACATCGGCGTCCCGTTGGTCGGGGCTTCCGGAGCCATCGCGGGAATGATGGGCGCCTTCGCGGCCACCCACGGGGACGCCAAGGTCACCATGCTCTGGTTTTTCGGATTCCGCATGAACACGTTCCAGATTTCCTCGCGGGTCTACCTGGCCTTCTGGATATTGGGGCAATTGTGGGACGGATTCCTGGACTCCGGAAAAGCCGGCGGCGTTGCGTTCTCGGCGCACATCGCGGGTTTTCTCATCGGCATCCTGCTCGGAAAAAAAGTACCGGGAGATGTCTTCTACAAGCGCGCTTATACCCAGGAGAATTTCGGCGCCATAGTCGACAACCTCGTATCGGGAGAAAAGCTCCAGGTGACGGCGCAACCCAGGATCGCGGCCCCGCCGGTCCAGGATGGAACCGAGGTGATCACCCTTTTGAATCAGGCCCGCCACGCCTTGGAGCAAGGGGACGGCCGAAGCGCGGGCGGCCTGTTGTTCAACGGCGTGGAACGGGCCTTCGCCTTGCCCGGGGCGGATCCCAAGATCCTGGAAACCGCGCTCATCCGCATCCTGGAATCCCCCGCAGCCGTGCTTCCCGCCGGCGCCCTGTACGCCTGGTCCAGACGCCTGGAGTCCATCGATTGGTGGCAATGGGCCATCCGCTTCTACGACACGGCTGCGAACGATCCCTCCCCCGCCACCAATGGCCATGCGCGCTCGGGCTCCCGCTTCCGCGCTGCGGTATTACGGATGGATCATCTCCATGAAAAGGATGCTGCGCGCCTGGGCTTCCAGACCATTCTCCGGGTGGAACCGGAGGGGTCATTCGCGGAGGAAGCGGGACGCCGTCTGGCCGCGTTGGGAAGCGCTCCGGAGCCGAATCAACCACGATTCGAAACCCGCCCCGGCAACAACTCCGTAAAGTGAAACCGGAAGCGGCGCAAGCCTCGCTTAACCGAGACCAAGCTGCACATTGGTCGAAGAGATTCCCGGGCCCGCCGACATTTCCAGCCCGGAACCTTTGTGTTCTTCGATGTTCCCCAGCACCAGACCCAGGTTCACATCCGCGAAGGATAGCGTGGAAAAGTTGAAGGAAAGGATCGGGAGAACATGCGATTTCTTAGGGACGTTGACGACGACCTCTTGCGCACGGGGGACGGTAAGGAAGAGGAGGACGGCCGAGGACAATCCGCGGATCCGCATCCTGGCTCTATAAGAGCGCATTGCAGTGATCATGGGTACCCGTTGGACGAACCGGGGGCCGAAGATTGTACCGGCACCTCAGCCCCCATGCTCAGGCGTTTGGGACGTCGTGAGGCAACACCGGATTCCATCGAACTCTACAGCTCGTCGTATTTCTTCCTGGAGCCTTTGGCCTTGGCCACCGGGTATTTCCTGGCGTTCTGCTTGAGCTTTTCCCGGACTATCGCGCCCACGTCCAGTTTGAAGGCGTCCGCCAGCAGAAAGGCGGAATAGAACACGTCCGCCAACTCCTCCTTGAACCGCTCCTTGTCGATCTCATCGTGGCGCTTCCACAGAAAGACCTCGAGCAATTCCGCCGCCTCCACGTTCAGGCAGATGGCCAGATTCTTGGGATCGTGGAATTTCTCCCAATCCCTGGCGTCGCGGAATTTCTTGATCTCCGCCGTGATCGAATTGATTTCCGAGGATACGCCCATGGCCCGCCTTCCTATCCGTGTGTTCATCAAGACCCGGACCGGACCGCCCAGCGCAGCTTGGCGCTTGAACTGCGGGAATTGGAACGGCGTTCTTCAGCCGATGGGCGGATGGGTTCGGGGGCTATGTCGGCGTAGACGCCCTCGCGCGCGAGGGATTGGAATGATTTCTTGACCCGCCGGTCTTCTCCGGAGTGGAAGCTCAGGATGGCGACGCGTCCCCCGGGCGCCAGGCATTGCGGCAATGCGGCCAGCAGGCGATCGAGGGCGCCGAACTCGTCGTTGACGGCGATGCGCAGGGCCTGGAAGGTGCGCTTGAGCGAAGATGTCGTCTCGCTCTCGCGGATGTCCTTGGGAAGCCCTTTCAGCGCCGTCCGCACGGTATCGGCCAGATCCAAGGTGGTGCGGATTTTTCCGCGGCGGGCCAGGACTTCGTTGGCGATGTCTTCCGCGTGGGGCTCATCGGCGTTGGCGTAGAGGAGCAGGGCCAGGTCGCCTTGGGTGCAGGTCTTGAGCAGGGCCGCAGCGGATTGCCCATGGCCGGGATTGAGGCGCAGATCCAGGGGCCCGTCGGCCTTGAAGGTGAAGCCGCGCGCGGGATTATCGATCTGCATCGAGGACACGCCCAGATCGGCCAGCACGAAATCGAATCCCCGTCCCGCTTCGGCATGGACCTTGTCGATGCCGGCGAAGTTCAGCTTGCGGATGATCAGTTGCTCTTCAGTGAAGCCCAGCGCCCGCAACCGCTGTTCCGTGCGCGGCAACTCCAGGGGATCGACATCGGTGGCGAAGAGGCGGCCGTCGGGCGCGATCAGAGGAAGGATTTCCCGGGTATGCCCGCCGAACCCCAGGGTCGCATCGAGTCCGATGTCCCCGGGCTTGGGCGCCAGGATCTTGAGGATCTCGGCCACGCAGATGGGGCGATGCGTGCCCGCGGGGGTTTGCCCGCGATCGATCACCTTCTGGGTATCCTCTTGGTATTGGGCCGCGTTGAGCTCTTTGTATTTCTCGCCGAAACCCCGGGGATGGGTCCCTTTATAGCGGACGCGGCGTTTATGGGGTTGTAGCTCGTCGGACATGGCGGGCAGGGAAAATAGCATATTCGGCGATAAGGCCGCGGACGGGATTCGCGCCGTCCGCGGCCGGGAAGCGAGGGCGGAAAGGAGGCTAGTCCCGTTCCACCGCGTAATCGATGCCGGGCAATACGACCACGTTTTCCTTCACCACCGCTTGCAGATGGCGCGGATCCAGGCCCAATAATTTGAGCAGAGTGGGGGCGATTTGCGCCGTTTCCACCGGGGTCTTGACGATGGCGCGCTTCCATGCGGGATTCGCGACGACGATGGGCACGTTCACGTCATCCATCGCGAAGCCGCCATGCTCCGCCATTTTCGTGGCCGTGGGTTTGGCATAGATCACGCCTTGGGCGGGCAGGGCCACCACGTCCGGCGCGCGGCTGTCTTTTTTCGGATCGGGGAACAGCAACTGCAGGGAAGGTCCTTCCAGGACCTCGGCGATATCGGCCTTGCCGGCATTGTCGCGCAGGGCCTTCGCCACCTGGGCGGATTTGGATCCGTCGGTCAGCCACAAGAGCGCCACGTCGTCCTGGGTGTCCTTCGCCAAAAGGCCGGCCTGGACGCCTGCCACGATGCCGGGAATGATGGCGGCGCCCACCACATGCCGCTTGGCCGGATCGATGGAGGATTGCCCGTGCTTGGCGGTGAGAATGATGACGGTGGAAGCGGAGAGGCGGCGCTTTTCCAGCTCCTCCATCATCAGGCCCAGGGAATGATCCGTGTGGTCCAGGGCGCCGGCCAGCGCGGCTCCGGGTTCCGCCGACTCGTCCACGTAACCTGCGAGTTTCTGGTCCACGCTCACGGCCTGGAAATTCATGCCGAAGATCGCTGGCACC